>Ga0209025_1000433_pt1 | contig 82715 bp, 83 predicted proteins | sample AraplaMF_Col_mLB_FD_184256 | JGI IMG/M metagenome (GOLD analysis project Ga0209025, IMG submission 184256) | Arabidopsis root microbial communities from the University of North Carolina, USA - plate scrape MF_Col_mLB (SPAdes) (version 2) | ecosystem: Host-associated > Plants > Roots > Endosphere... | reverse complement strand
GCATACTTTTTAATGTATCATGTATTCCATGCTCAAGGTGTAGTTTCAGTTATTATTGAATTATTTGGTGGAATCATATTCTTAACTATAGTTTTAAGGAAGAGGGCTTTATGATAAAAATTGATAACGTTAAAAAGTTCTATAGTGATAAGGTAAAAATAGGACCTTTGGATATTGAAATACCAAAAGCAGGCTTTACTTCTTTAATTGGACCAAATGGCGCTGGAAAGTCCACGACACTTTTGATGATTGGAAGACTCTTAGATATGGATGAAGGTCACATTCAAGTAGCAAATATGGATGTTTCTGAATCCAAATCAAAAGACGTAGCAAAAGTTTTGACTATATTGCGACAAGAAAATCATTTTGTAACTAGGCTTACTGTTAGACAACTAGTTGGATTTGGGCGCTTTCCTTATTCAAAGGGAAGATTAACGAAAGAGGATGAATCTATTATTTCTAAATATATCGATTTTTTGGATTTAACTAATTTAGAGAATAGATATTTAGATGAACTTTCTGGTGGTCAAAGACAAAGGGCATATGTAGCGATGGTATTGTGCCAAGAGACGGAATATGTACTTTTGGACGAGCCTCTGAACAACCTTGATGTTGCTCGTTCTGTTCAAATGATGGAGCATTTGAGACGTGCAGCTAATGAATTTGGAAGAACAATTTTGACAGTTATGCATGATATAAATTTTGCGGCTAAGTACTCTGACAAAATTTGTGCTATGAAAGATGGTCAAATTGCTGCTTTTGGAACAGTAGAAGAGGTAATGGATCCAACACTTTTGACAGGTATTTTTGAAACAAAAATAGAAATTATCAAGGGTCCTTATGGGCCAATCGCTGTTTATTAGTTACAAAATGTATACTGTAGCTTGCGTAAATTATGCTAGCTACTCTAGTTGAAGTTGCTGTCTGTATTTTATGGGCAGCAGCTTTTTTTATGCGATCGCCCATCATGATAACTCTTAATTTTTCTGGCTGTTGGTAATAGCTCCACAGATATGTCATTACTCCCAGTCCTGCGACGTGTTGAACACTAGGACGGTGAATGTAAGGGAATCATTATATTCTGGTTTGGTTATCCACTCATAAGCTAACACAATTGTGTTAGACAAAGTAGGTTTCGTCCGTTCTCATATAAGAAGTTGTGATGTAGTTAAGATTCGGTATAGTGTGTCTACATGTAAGGGAGAAGTAGCTTGTTACGCTGCAAGATAATCCTTAGCGTATATTTTCGTTAAAATGTGGGCGGCAGCCCTGGTAGAAAAGAAAAAAATAAAAAGATAAGTGGAGACAAAATTGCTGAACACCTTATGCAAATAATCCTGTGAGATTGGCGTTTACGGCAATAATATTCAAATTACAATTTTATATGATAAGAACTATAACTTTTCCAGGTTGGCAGGGGTATGGTTCTTTTGTTTGCGAAAAAATTATGCTTGCTTTGTAAAATGATAAAAATGTTTTAATCCAAAATGATAGGATTACAAAAGTGTAATGTGGGTGTAAGGAAACTGGATTGTACCCTCTTTTTAGATAAAGCATACTTAAAGTAAGGAAGATTTATATGTGAATGAATATAAATTTTACAAGTAGGATAGAAAGGTTAGGTATTATCATATGAAATGGATCATTAGGATTTTTGTGTTATTAGCTATAATAGGAGGTGCTTTCTACTATCTGAAATCAGGTAATGGGTACTATTCAACTAAAGAATATTATGTAAAGGTAATGACTGATTCTACAGTAGAAAACGAAAAATTGAGTAATGGAGAAATTCTTACGTATCATGTTTACGATGAGAAGGTGTACGATAAAAAAGGGGAAGAAAGAAAACTGAAAATTTCCGTGCAAAATAAATTGGAAAAAAATCAATATTATTTGATTGATTGGGAAGATCGCCGTGGGATTGTTTCTAAAATAGCTAAAGTGGATCAAACAAAAATAGATAAGAGTATCTTAGATAAATTGAACGGAAATTCATAATATGTCAGGACAAGCTAACCAATAGCTGTGTTAACATAAAGCTTTATAAGCAAAAGATATTGTAGGAAAATAAGAGAGATTATTATAAAACAAAAGGGATCAACCGTCTGGTGTGATCCCTTTTTGTTAGGACTGAGCAAGGAGTATTATTGCATTGTATAAACCCTTTACTCTTTCCAAAACTGTTCTAGCAGAATACTGATCATAGTGCCTACGAGTAATCCGTTACTTAAAACATATTGTAAGGAAGAAGGAATACCGCTAAATGCACCTTCTGGAAGGAACATTATTCCTAAACTGATTAATAATGTAATTCCTAATATAGTTAATCGGCGTTGATTTAATTCTTCACGTAAAATCGATTGAAATGAAATGCCTATTACTTGGACAAATGTTGCTAAAAGTGCAGCATTAGCAATAGGGCCTGGAAGTAAGGATATAAAGCTTACAATTGAGGGGATAAAAGAAATTCCTGCTAATATGAGACTTGCTATAAGGAATGACTTCACTTTTCTTTGTCCTGTTAGTTGAATAAATCCAGCTGATGCAGGTAATGGTACAATTCCAATTGTAGAAAACAACGACGAGATAATATGTGATATACCTCCGACCCATATACCACGGTTCAGTGTTTGCTTTTCATTTTCTTTAGATAATGGAGCCACTTGTTTTACAGCCGAAATAGCAGCAATCGTATTTGCAACTAAAAGAAATGTAAATAAAATTGCAGTTAGAGTCATTCCAATATCGAATCTAGGCATGCCCCAAGCAAATATCTGTGGTAACTTAACTAACGGTGTGTGTGAAGGCATATGAGACGATTTTTCTAATAAAGCATACAAAAGCCAACCAAATGAAATGGCAAGTAACACAGCGTAACTTTTCATCCAGCCTTTCCCTTTAATTGATAAGAAGGTAATCATGGTAAAAACAAAGAGTGCAATAGTAGTTGTTGTATAATCAGGATGAGTTACAGATCCTTGTAATCCCATCATTCCTTTTAGTAACACACCACTAAGCTGAAGTGCTAAGATTAAAAGAAAAGTTCCTGTAACTAAAGGGGTAAATAAACGTAAGATTCGATGTACAAGCCCTGTTATACCAAGTACGAAGAGTAATATACCTGCAATAATTAACCCGCCTTCTAAAATTTGCAACACGTCTTTTGCACTTTGTCCCTGATGCATAGATACTTGTCCCAGTATGACAAATATACTTACCCATGAACCTGCTGGACCATCTGCTATGGGATAGCGATGCCCAAACCATGCTTGTATAAATGAACTTACTCCCACGACTAAAAAAGTTCGCTGCATTAATGTTGAGATATCTTCTATTGATAAATGAAATATGCCACCAATAATGATAGGCAATGCAATTGCATTTGCTAATAGAAACACAAACCACTGTAGAATACTAAAGCTCGTATTAAAGTATTTTTTGTTCATATTATTCTCCTTTGTCGAAAAAGAATCTCATAGTAAAAATCCATCCTTTCTATACAGTTAGATTAAAAAGGATGGATTTTGTAAATCTATAAAATTATTTTAATTATATATATAGATTTAAAATTAATTACCATGTACGGAATGGTAAGAATTTACCGTTAAGTGTAATAACGATACGAGGATCGCCACCTTTTGGATCTTCTTGTGTATTCACACCTAGATTGAAGTTAATTGCACTCATTACACCTTCGCCAGCTTTTTCTAAGATTAATTCTCTAAGAGTTGGTGCGTATTGTAACATCATTTCATATAATCGATATAAGATTGGGTCAGTAGGAGGCATTTGCATTACTTGACCTCTAAGTGGAACTACTGTTAATGCCTGAACCACTTCCTCATCTAATTCTAATAGTTTACCGATTTTTTCTGCTTCCGGACGTGTCATTGTAGCTTGTCCTAATAATGCTGTTACAACCCAAGTCTCGGAGTTTTCGCTTACTTTTGAAATTTCTTCCCATGTTAAACCTTTTGCAATTTTTGCTTCCATAATTTTTTGTGTAGCTTCTTGTCTATTCATACTTAATAACTTCCCTTCATTTGAGTAATAATTAATTTTTCATACCATTTAATGTTTTATATCCATCAACTACTAAATCTAATTTACCTGTGTGGGGATCAATGACTAAACCATGTACAGGAACATCTTTTGGAATAAGTGGATGATTTCTTACTAAATCAACATTAGCTTGAGTTGAGTCGCAGACATCATCGAATCCAAATAACCAATTTTCAAGATCAACACCAGCATATTCAATTGCTGATAAAATTTCGGATGAAGCTACTCCACGATCTAATATTTTTTGAAGTGTTCCTTTTGGATTAGTTTGGCTTGCACCACATTTATGGTGTCCGATAAGAAAGATTTCATCTGCATTTAGATCATATACTGATGCTATAACACTTTGCATAACGCTATCGAAAGGAGAAGCAATTTTACCACCTGCATTTCTGATAACTTTTGCATCACCATCGTGTATATCTAAAGCTTTTGGAAGTAGCTCAATTAAACGAGCATCCATGCAAGAAACAACAACCATACGTTTTTTAGGCATTTTTGTCGCTTCACGAGGAGCGTATTCCTTATTTTCTACAAAATGTTCATTGAACGATAGAATTTCTTGTAATAACATATTTGTAACCTCCTTTAAATCTAGATGTATTTTTTTGTTGTGTCCTCTGTGTTATAAGTAAATATAGCTGATAAATAATGTGATGTAAGAGGATAAACTAAGTATAGTGAATTGTATCGATAAGCAGAATAAGTTGGCGAAACACTTTCGGGCTTTCTACTTTCACGGTGAAAGGATTGGTTTATATCATTGATCAAACAGATTTTGAGATACTGAAATTATTAGGAGAAAACTCAAGAATACAATGGAAAGAACTTGGTCAAAAAATACATATGACGGGACAGGCGGTAGGAAATCGAATTCGAAGGTTAGAGGATTTAGGGATTATTGAGCAATACACAATCGCAATAAACCGAATCAAATTAGGACAAGTAGTGACTGCGTTTGTTACTTTGTTCGTAACAACAGCTAACCATCAAGAGTTTATGAATTTCTTTCAAGGAGAAGAAGGGATTTCTGAAGTACATCGTATAAGTGGTGACGGATGTTATTTATTAAAAACACATTTTGCTTCCAATGAAGAATTGGATAACTTTCTAGGACGACTATTAAAGTATGGGAATTACCGTGTTAACCTATCAATAGGGAAGTTAAAATAAACTTTATGTAAGTTTATGGTTCCTTTTGCTTGTGGCTAAGACATGTTTCCAAAAATAAAAGGAGTATCTCTTATTAAATAAGAGATACTCCTTTTATTTGTTTTTAATAATTATTGATTATTTTACATCTGATTTTTCTTTTTTCATTATTTGCCTTTGACTAGTGAAGGGGAATTTTTTAACATCAAAACCCCTGCGCTGTATGCAACAGGGGGTTCTATTATTACTTATTTGAGGGCATGATCCTATTTCATTTTACAGCTAATTCATGTTTCGAATATAAAAAGTAGACTCATAAGAAAAATCCTGTAGTTCAGTACAGGATTTTTAATCAAACTAATTAAAAACTAAATTGTGGTTTAACATCACCTTTATAAGGTTCATGTTCAACGAATATAGTTATGTCTTTACCAGATTGGTCTTTACCAGTTCTTTTATACGTAAATTTCTTATTGTTCAGTTCAGTAAGTTCAAGAGCCGCACCATATTTATTATTTCCAATTGATACATGAGCTCTTATTTTATTTTCGTGTACAACATCGAAGTAACCATAGTCACCGCGGCTTTGACCTGTTTCGCTATTGAAGAACTCGTATTTATTAGACTTGTCATCAAATTTTGCTAGACTTATAAAATTAGAATTAAACTGTGTTACATCATTACCAGCTTCATCTAATACCTTTGTTCCATGCCAAAGGGTGCCGCCTAAAATTTTATCTCCATCAACATTTTTAACAATATCGCCTGTAGTAGTGTTCAGTTGCTTGTCCGGATCAGTGAAAGAAAGTTCTTTTTCTTTATATGGAACATGTTCAACGAAAACTTCTACATCTTTACCGTTAGCGTCTTTCCCCATTCGTTTATAAGTAAATACATTTTTATTTAGTTTTGTCATGTCAACAACAGCTTGATACTTCATTGATTCTGAAATTAATATTCTCTTCTTCCCATCATTTGTGACAAAGAAAGTTCCTTTATCGCCACGACTTGCACCTGTCTTAGCATCAAAGAATTCATATCTGCCGGACTTCGCATCATATTTTGCAAGACTAATGAAGTTTGCATTCTCTTTTGTTAAGTCATTCTTATCTTTGTCATATACTCTTGTACCTTGCCAATTAGTATCGCTAAGAATGTTAGCCATTTTTTGGCCTTTCGTTAACTTGTTTTCCTTTTTCGTCTCTTTAGCAGCTTGTTCTTGTTTTTGTTTACCATGATTTTCTTCGGCTTTAGTACCAGCACACCCTGTTAATGCTAATGTGAATCCGAGCAGTATTGATGATAGTGCTTTCGTTTTTTTGTTCATTTTTTATCGTCTCCTCATTTTATGATTTTCATGTTATTCACATGGTTTTAAGTAGTGCGGTTTGTGATTATAGTAGTAGTTCATCCTTCTGAATCTTTGTTATATGAAAAGATTTAGGTTGAATCAATGAACTTAGTTGCTACGTTTATTATGTTAATCTCAGAGTATAAACTCCCTCTAAATAAAACATTAAAAAAAGATAAACTAATTCCTAAAAAATTTTCATATTTATAAAAAAGCAATCGCTAGTTTGCAGCAGGGATCTTTCGAATATTTACCAAAGTTGTTTCTGATGCCTACGAGTAATCAAAAAAATACATTGTAAAGAAGAAGGAAAGCCGTTAACAATAATGTAATTCCTAATAGAGTTAATCGATTGTAGTGCAAAATTTTTGAGCTGAACTGTATGGGAAATGAAGATTTTATAGAAGTCGCTTCATATAGGAAGGGGATGTCCATGTTTGATTCAACAGATTTTAAAATTATACAGTTACTACAAGAAAACGCTAGAATGAACTGGAGGGAAATTGGAGAGATAGTACATTTGACTGGCCAAGCCGTTGGAAAACGAATTAACAAATTAGAAGAGGCAGGTGTCATTCAAAAATATACGATAGATATCGACAGAGCTAAGCTGGAAGGATCCATTATGACGTTTGTTACGCTATTTTTGCATGCACCACATTATCATAATCAAATTCAAAGTTTTTTCGAAAAAACAGACGTAATCACTGAAATGTATCGTATAAGTGGCGATGGGTGTTATATCATGATTCTTCACACATCTTCGCATCAGCAATTAGAAGAGACGCTTGCAGATGTTTTACATTATGGTGATTATCGTATAAATACTGTCATTAAGACAATGGAAAAAAAGAAAGAATAAGATATTTATCCTTTCTTTTTTCATATGGAACTGTAATTCTTTATTTGTTTTTATTTATAAAACAGCTTGCTGACATGACTTTTGCGTAAATATCACCAAACTCTAATGCGCTCATGAACGATTGATGAGCGTGTACTGCTGGGATTAGATTTCCTTGGAATTCTAAATCTTTTGTTGTACAAGCATCTTCAATTACAATACATTGAAATCCTAAATCACTGGCAGCCCGTACTGTTGCATCAATACATACACGAGTCATCATACCGCAAATGACTAGTTGGTCTATTTTCTCTTCTTTTAATGTTTGTAATAAATTTGTTCTTAAAAAACTGTTAGGGTGGTGTTTTTGTATGACTCTTTCATTAGCGATCGGTTGTACATCATCATGAATTTGAGCACCTACTGTCTCGGGGAGGAAGAAGGTAGCTCCTTCATTGTTCGCAATATGTTGTACATGAATAATTGTTTTATGTTTTTCACGAAACACTCTCAATACTTCTTTCGCTTTTTGGATGGCTTTTTCAGGTAGATGTAATTCCATATTGCCGCCTTTAAAGTAATCATTTTGTATGTCGACTAATAGTAATGCTTCGTTCATCGTTATTCCCCCATACTTAGTGATTCAGCACGTTATTTGTACTGTACCGTTATTATATAAATTGTAGCTATGCTGAAGTAATAACATTATGAAACGATTTTGAGGTATATAGTTTCAGTGTGAAAAAAGTGAAAGTTGGTATAAGTACAAATGGATTTTGTGGAATTCACGGTAAAGTTATAGGTAGAGTGGCATTATAAGGTAAAAACCATAACTTTGCTGGAGGAGCAGGTTATGTTTTTTTATGCGGAAATGCGATTTTAAGTTTTTGCTGAAGGTGTTTTTCTAGGATATGCTGTGAGTGATTGGAGTGAGGTAGTGTCGGATATTGTCGACCAATCGATATATTGGAAAAATCGTTGATATATTGTGAGTTGTGATAGATATATTGGAAAAATCGTTGATATATTGTGAGTTATGATAGATATATTGGAAAAATCGTTGATATATTGTGAGTTATGATAGATATATTGAAAAAATCGTTGATATATTTGTAAAGGGGTGTTTGAGGTGATTGTGAAAGAAAGAAAAATGCCGATTTATATAAGGCAGTTAGAAGCACTTCTTAGAAGGTTACCTGTACATCATCCGAAACGAAATTTAATTGGAGAAAACTTGGCAAAACACATGGCGGGATATAAAGGGGAGCAATCGATTGATTATCCACTTAGTTTTATTTCTGAGAAAGAGTATAGTATTTTACATGATATTCGTTTATCTAATTATGATAAATACTTTCAAATTGATACTATTATCCTTTCCACAAAGTTTCTTCTTTTTCTTGAGATAAAAAATATAGCAGGTACATTAATATTTGATACAAAGTTTAATCAACTTATCCGAATAACAGAAGGAAATTCAGAGGGATTTCCAGATCCGGTTTTACAAATAAAAAGGCAAGAAATACAAATAAAGAGATGGTTAAGCTTACATGGATTTTCTTCTAGTCTTCCAATTGAGTCCCTTGTTGTTATTAGCTCGCCTCGTACCATTATAAAATCTTCAGATGACAATCTTCTTCATACAATTATTCATAGTGCAAATTTACCTCATAAAATAAAGTGGTTTGAAAGTAAATATAAAAGAAAAGTTATAGATAATGTAGATAGGCTCATTCATCAAATAATAACGGAGCATTCTCCACTTCAACAAAATATACTTGAGCAATATAAAATAGAAAAAGAGGAGTTGTTAAAGGGAGTACAATGTGAGAAATGCTTAGTTATTCCAATGGTTAAAGTGAAGAAGGGTTGGTGTTGTACAAGTTGTAAAGATTTTTCAAAAGTGGCACATGAGGATGCTATACGAGATTATGCATTGCTCATTAGTACGACATGTACAAACGGTAATTTGAAAGAGTTTCTCCATGTTTCGTCGGGTATGGTTGTAAACAGAATTCTCCACACACTAAATCTTCCCTACACTGGCAACAACAAAGGACGAATATATGATTTAACTTCTTTCCAATCGTAATTTTGCTATAATAAATACGTACGTATACGAAGGGGAGTTTAAAGAGAAAATGAAGTCATTTAATATCGATCATCTTATAGCTAGTGTTTTGCAATGGATATTAAATATAGCGCTAATTATATTATCCATTGTCTTATCTATCTTTTTAATTAATGAGACAATCACATTTATTCAATACATCTTTTCAACAAAGAAATATACATCGTATAAATTGGTTGAAAGTATCATCGTATATTTCTTATACTTCGAGTTTATTGCATTAATTATTAAGTATTTTAAATCGAACTATCATTTCCCGTTACGTTATTTTATTTATATCGGAATTACGGCATTAATTCGGTTAATTATTGTATCTCATGAGGAACCGATGGAGACGTTATTATATGCGGGATCCATTCTTGTTTTAGTCATTGCTTTATACATATCGAATATGAGAGATTTGAGAAAAGAGTAGTAGTGCAGACATAAGTTTGCACTACTTTTTTCACCTTGACCTTCAAGTTACTTGAAAGTTTACAATGAAATTAGGGCGTTTGAAATTGAAAAAAATTGAGAAATTAAGTGAAGAGGTTTCTTTTACTTGGAGGTTATAGAAATGAGTCAGGAATTGAAGTTACGTCCATTAGAACGAGAAGATTTAAAGTTTGTACACGAACTGAATAATAACGCGCATATTATGTCGTATTGGTTTGAAGAACCTTATGAGGCCTTTGTAGAATTGCAGGACTTGTATGATAAACATATACACGATCAAAGTGAACGCCGATTTATCGTTGAGAAAGATAATGAAATGGTTGGATTGGTTGAGTTAGTGGAGATTGATTATATTCACCGAAGAACAGAATTCCAAATTATTATTGATCCAAATTATCAGGGGCATGGTTACGCAGCAGAAGCGACGCGTTTAGCGATGGGTTATGCCTTTGCTGTCTTAAATATGCATAAGATATATTTAGTTGTCGATAAAGAAAACGAAAAGGCTGTGCATGTTTATAAAAAGGTTGGATTTATGGTAGAAGGTGAGCTTCTCGACGAGTTTTTCGTTGATGGTAACTATCATAATGCGATAAGAATGTGTATGTTTCAGAAGCAATATTTTGAAAGTAAGTAGTTGAATGATTTGGAAGTAATGTTGACGCTTCGCAAAACCGTATGCTAAAATCCCTTTTAAGTATTAAGGAAGGTGCAGAACATGCTTTATATAAAATTTGTAAAACTCATTAGAAAACTTTGCTCCGCACAAATGTATACGGTGAAGCGTTGTACGGAGCTTAATCAAGGGGCATAAATCCCCTATATTCATCGGCTGAATAACTTTTCTAAAAAAGTATAGTTTATCTATGCTTATTTGGTTACGGTTTGTAAGTCGATGTATAAAATAGATTAAGGGCCATAGACAATGCTTTGTCTATGGCCCTTTGTGTATATTATTCCAATGAGCTTTTACTATAAATTGGAGTAGTATAGGAAAAACCACGAAGCAGAGGGCTAGTGTCGAATGACGCTATCTCTCTGCTTTTTTTAATTTCAGGAAAAGAGGAATACGAATGAGTTTACTTAAAGTTGAAAGTTTATCACATAGTTTTATAGATAAAGCCTTATATGAAAATGCTTCTTTTAGTTTGCATAAAGGAGAACATATGGGAATTGTTGGACAGAATGGTGCAGGAAAAAGCACGTTAATGAAAATATTGATTGGAGAAATCATTCCTGATAAAGGAGATATAAAGTGGCAACCTAATATTCAAATTGGACATCTGGATCAATACGCAGAAATTGATGGGGGCTATACCATTTCACAATATGTAAAGAAAGCTTTTTATGATTTGTATGAAATGGAAGATAGAATGAACAAGTTATATGAAGAAAGTGCTAGGACTGGAGATGAGAATCAACTATTAAAAGCGGCAGAGATTCAAGAACAGCTTGAGGCTCGTGATTTTTATTCGGTAGACAGTATAACGAATAAGGTGGCAGCTGGTTTAGGTATTGATGCTATCGGGATGGATCGTGTTATTGGTGAATTAAGCGGAGGACAACGTGCAAAGGTAATTTTAGCGAAGCTTTTATTAGAAGAGCCGACTATTTTATTACTAGATGAACCGACGAATTTTCTTGATAAGGAGCATGTGGAGTGGCTTGCTAATTATTTAATGAATTTTGAAGGGGCGTTTATTGTCGTGTCACATGATTTTGATTTTCTGGAAAAGGTGACTTCTTGCATATGTGATGTAGAGTTTGGAACAGTTAAGAAGTATTACGGAAAATACTCAGATTTTGTAAGACAAAAGGAGCATTTGCGAAAAGATTATATTCGCCAATACCATGCACAACAGAAGAAAATTGAAAAAACGGAAGAGTATATTCGTAGAAATATTGCTGGAGTGAATTCAAAAATAGCACAAGGACGTAGAAAGCAGTTGCAACGTATGGAAAGAATTGCGCCACCAAGTTTTACCCATAAACCGTCTATTCATTTTCGGGAACTTCCTATTTCAGTTCAAACAGTTCTTGAGGTAAATAATCTCGAAGTTGGTTATGACTTTGCTCTCTTACCAAAATTGAATTTTTCAGTAATGGGTGGGCAAAAACTTGTTATTACAGGATTCAATGGAGTAGGGAAATCTACTTTATTAAAAACAATTGTTGGCACTATTGCTAGTATTGCTGGAGAATTTCACTTCTCAGAGCAAATAAAGATTGGATATTATGAGCAAGATTTAAATTGGAGCAATGATTCTTTAACTCCGCTTCAAATTATTTCGGAACAGTTTCCTACATTGAATATGAAGGAAATACGTCATCATTTAGCTGCGTGTGGTGTGAAAGATACTCATGTCTCGCAAGAAATTCGTACGTTAAGTGGTGGTGAACAATCGAAGGTGAAACTGTGTGGATTATTACTATCACCTTGTAACTTCTTAATTTTAGATGAGCCGACAAATCATTTAGATGCAGAAGCGAAGGAAGCTTTGCAAAAGGCGCTAATTCAGTTTAAGGGCAGCATTATACTTGTATCTCACGAAGCAAGTTTTTATCTTAATTGGGCAGATAGCATCTTTGATATAGAGACAGGATTAGTTAAGGGGGTGTGAAACATATGAGTGAAAACAATTGGAAAACGAAAATTATATTATTTTTGACCGCTCAAACTATTTCGTTGTTCGGTTCCTCTCTCGTGCAATATGCGATTATATGGTATATCACCCTTACAACATCATCAGGAGTGATGTTGACTATTTCAACTGTTTGCGGTTTCCTACCACAAATTGCGATATCTTTGTTTGCAGGTGTTTGGATTGATCGTTATGACCGTAAAAAGATGATTATGTTATCGGATGGGATTATAGCGATTGCGACGTTAGTTTTAGCAATTTTATTTTTAACAGGATATAAAAGTATTTGGTTACTTTTTATTGTGTTACTCATTCGTTCAGCTGGAACAGGAGTACAAACGCCAGCTGTGAATGCATTAATTCCGCAAATCGTTCCGAAAGAGTATCTTATGAAAGTAAATGGAATAAATAGCAGTATTACATCTTTAATTATGTTTCTTTCTCCAGCAGCAAGTGCTACGATTCTTTCTATTGCCAGCATTGAAACAACATTTTTTATTGATGTTATTACGGCTATGATTGGAATTAGTATTATGCTTATCATTCAAGTAGAGGGACATGTGAATGCAGAGAATAAGCAAAAATCTAATCTACAAGGAATTAAAGAAGGGTTCTCTTATTTAAAAGAAAATGTATTTATTAAAAGGCTAATCGTTTTATTAATTATCGTCATGATTTTAATAAGTCCAGCCGCCTTTTTAACACCTTTAATGGTGACTCGTTCCTTCGGGGCGGAAATGTGGAGACTTACTGCTAGTGAGATGACCTTTAGTGCTGGTGCAGCAGCTGGTGGCGTACTGATTGCAGCATGGGGTGGTTTCCGTAATCGTATGCATACAACAGCGTTGGCCTGTGCGTTATATGGTCTGCTTATGGTAGGACTAGGAATTGCACCGGTATTTATTATGTATTTAGTCTTTAATTTTTTAATTGGTATAACAATGCCATGTTTTAATACGCCAGTTACTGTGTTATTGCAGGAGAAAGTAGATCCAGTTATGCATGGCAGAATGTTTAGCCTCGTACAGATTGCAAATTCATGTGCTTTACCTTTAGGGATGATTATATTTGGTCCTTTGGCTGATGTGTTTAGTGTAGAGGTTTTGTTAATTTATGCTGGGATATTCGTACTATTTTGCGCAATGTATGTTGTATTAAGCAGGAAGTTTGAAGTGTAAATATTTATTGTCTATAAAAGGTTTGTGAGGCAATTTAAGATGCTTCATAAACCTTTTATTTCCATTCTATTCAATAATAATTTATTGTAAAACGATAAAATATTATTGACTAATGATTTTGTTTTGGATAATATGATGTTAATTAAGAAGAATTATATGAATAGAGGAGAATGTAAAATGAAAAATAAATACGTAGTAGCTATTTCTTTCATGATCTTAGCGATTATTTCTTTAACTATACATGCTTCAAACAGTAAAGTTGGAGCGGATGGATTTCTTGAAGAACCTTTCTTTTTCCTAGTACCGGTAAGTTATGTATTGTTCTTTAGTGGTATTGGTGTATTACTATTTGGATGTATTACTTCAAAGCTGAGAAAAAGTAATAGATAAAGTGAAGCTTAATTAGTGATGGATTCCCCAATCCGGACAAAATACTCACTATGAAATAGAAACATACCATATGGAAGAAAAATAATAAGTGAGCTGAATAATGATGAATCATTATTTTTATAATGGTAGACAAGTAGGTGCGGCTATAACCCTAGCCGGGGCACAGGGGACAATTCATGCTGTGAATCAAGTGATTCAAATGCAGTAACAAGCATATTTTGCACAAATGATGCAAGGACAGTATATGCAATACTCACAATTTCCAATGCAAAGTGTGCATTATGATGTGTATCCAGCGGGTTTACTTTCCATTCCATATGGCGGGACTTACTTCTTATGAAAGAAAGCGACTCAATAGAGTCGCTTTTTTATATTCCACCGAGCTTCATTCCAAGGAATGCGAAGAGGATACCGATTATGTAAGTAGTACTTACATATAAAAGGGATGTGTAAATTTTTTTGCGATTGAGAAGCTGAATGGATTCTAATTTAAACGTCGAAAACGTTGTGAATGCGCCCATAAATCCAGTTCCTAATAATAATTGCCAGCCTGTAGTGACTCCGTTGCCAATTATATATCCGAGTAAAAATGCTCCTGTTATATTAATAAGGAATGTAGCAATTGGAAAGGATGTTTTATTTCTTTTTTTAAACCAATTGCTAATTGCAAATCGTGTAATCGCACCGAAAAAACCTCCAGTTGCCACTAATAAAGCTTCCATCATAAGTGATCACCTTCCGTAACTGATTTCTTAATTAAGAAATCACCTAGTGTATAGCCAAATCCAGACATAATGAGACCGCCAAGTATGCTACATGATACATATAAGAAAGCCATGCTCCATTCAGAATGATTAATTAATTGCATGGTTTCTACACTAAATGTTGAAAACGTCGTAAAAGAACCGATGAATCCAGTACCGATGCCTGTGATAACCTCCGAAGGTAAGATGTTTAGCCGTGCAACATATGTAGTCAGCCATGCTAATAAGAAGCAGCCGATTAAGTTAATGAGTAATGTAGCTAATGGAAATGAATGATGCCAAGATTCATGGATAGTAAGACCTAAATAATAACGAGAAAGGGCTCCTAATATACCGGCTATACCGACGATAATATAAATCAAATTCCTCACCTCTTTAAATAGCTTGCTCAAAAAAATAGACTCCTACCAGTAGTTATACTGGTAGGAGTCATTAGCTAAGCAGCGGTTATGGCGAACTCCATCGCCTATAATTATTACATATAGTGTACTAAAAATTGCGTTTGATTTCCAGTGAAGAAGTTGGTGTATTTTGTAGTTCTCTAATCGTTTAAGATAGAGAATTATTACTTATAAACTAAATATAGTGATATAAGGTTTTCAGTGTGATAAAATGTTTCGTATATCTGTCATTTTTTATTTGACTGAAAATAAAGAAAAGTAAAATCGTATGTTTTAGAAAAGGAGTCGTTTGTTTGAAAAAGTTATTAAAAATAATACTTATATGTATTTTAGTAGGTGTGGGAGTTGTAGGTGGGTTTTTAGCGTATATGACACTTACAAAAGAACAGCCAGCTGATGTTATAAGCTTGAAGGTGGAAAACAATAAGAAGCGCGTAATTGCGCAGGGAAATGAATTTAAAGTTACAACGTTTAATATTGGATATGCTGGACTAGATAAGGATCAAGACTTCTTTATGGATGGAGGAAAAGGGTCTGGTTCAAGTAGTAAAGAACAAACGGAAACGAATTTAAAGAATATGCTTTCGTTTTTACAAAATGAGAATAGTGATTTTGCGCTATTACAAGAAGTAGATATAAAATCAATGAGATCATTTGATATAAATGGGCATGAATTTTTGAAAAAAGGACTGCCTGATTATGCTTCTTCGTTCGGAAAGAACTATGATACAAAATGGGTTCCGGTGCCAATCACAAGTCCAATGGGATATGCTGATGCTGGACTAAGTACGTTTTCTAAATATACAGTTCAAACAGCGAAGAGGTTCCAATTACCAGGAATGGAGCCGTGGCCAAAGCGTTTATTTGATTTAGACCGAGCGATTGTTGAACATAAAATTCCTGTTAATAATGGAAAATTTGTTAGACTCGTAAATTTACATTTGTCTGCTTATGATGAAGGCGGAAAAATTAGAAAGCAACAAGTGGAGTATTTAAAAGAATATATGAACAAACATTATAAAAATGGTGATTACGTAATAATGGGCGGGGACTGGAATCAATTAATTTCTAACGTTCAGTTAAGTGATCCGAAGTTCGTGAAGGAGCGTCCTGAGTGGTTAGTAGAGTTACCGAAGGACTTTACCGATGGTGGCTTTAAGTGGGCTGTAGATCCGTCTGTTATGACTGTGAGAGATGATGTAAAGAAATACGTGGAAGGTGAAAACTTTGTCACGATTATTGATGGCTTTATCGTTTCACCGAATGTTGAAATTGTAAATGTACAAGGGAAAGATTTGAAGTTTGAAAATAGCGATCATAACCCAGTGAGTGCGGTATTCAAGCTGAAGTAATCGATACGTATGAGAAGGTGGGGCTTCATATATGGAGTGGTTAAAGAGAACTTGTTTTTCTAACCTTGAGAAAGAATCACAGAAAAATCATTTATTGCTGTTTATCACGATTTGCAGTTTCTTCCTCGGGGTACTCGCAATTGGGTATTACGGATATATTTTTACAGAGAGAGCAGTAGCATTTTGGATGTGTGGTATTTCTATCGTAGTATTTGGAACGCTACTTACTTTTATAGAAAGTATGGAAGCAATGTATAAATACATCATGACATGTATGCTACTTATTATGTCTTTCATTATGGTACAAGCATTTAATGAAAGCCCAGCTGTATTTCAAATGGTCTATTTTACATTAGCAGTTTCACTTATTTATTTGAGTGAACGTCTTATTTTAATTCTTGGTGGGGTAGCAGTTGTTGTTACATTTATACTTTGTAGTTATTGGCCAAATCAATTTTTTGCTTATACAGCATCATCTGAAGCTGCAAATTTTGCAAGCTTGTTAGCGATTGTAACGATCGCAATGTGGGGTGTCACAAAGATTGGTTCTAATCTTTTGGCTCGTTTAAGTGATGAGAAGCAAGCAGTGATGAAGAAAGCTCAGGAGTTAGAAGAAACGCAAAGGCTTATTGAGGAAACTGTTGTGAAGTTAGATAGTAATTTCAATCATTTAAGACAGAATATGAACACTTCGATGGAGTCGATGAGTGAAATTAATTTTGCTTTTGAAGAAGTGGCAGTTGGTACTCAATCACAATCAGAGATGATGTCACGTTCAGTAGAAGTATTGAATGATATGGAGGGAAATATTGACCAAATCATCTCTCAAGTAAGAAATGCTTCGATGCGTGTTGATAAAAGTTTGGAAATCTCAAAGGGTAGTGTAAACACTTTAAGAAATTTTGAAGCTAACATGAGAAGTTTAAATGATGTTGTTTCACAATCAGGAACGATATTTAGAGAATTGATGAAACAATCGAAACAAATTAATGAAATTGTAGATGTAATAACGAATATTTCAAGTCAAACGAGTTTGCTAGCTTTAAATGCAAATATTGAAGCTGCAAGGGCAGGAGAACATGGAAAAGGTTTTGCTATTGTAGCGAATGAAGTGTTAAAGCTTGCTGAAGAATCGAATCGTTCTGCGGGGAGAATTCAAGGAATTTTGAAGGAGTTTAGTAATCAAGCAAGTAAAGTAGAAGTGCAGGTAGAGAAGTCAGAAAGAGTACAAGAAGAGTGTAACGAAATGTTAGCAAGTGTTTTAACGAATGTAACGGATTTAGGGAAGTTTATTGATACGATTAATGATGTAATGAGAGAGATTGTTGGTCATCAAGAAAATTTCCAAGTTAAAACGACGAATATCGTTAAAGATGTGACACATGCTTCTAACGTAATTCAGCAAACTTCTGCAGCTACGGAAGAAGTGTTAGCAAGTATTGAAGAAGAGAAGAATCGAAATGATACGTCGGTGAAGACGCTACATACTGTTAGTGAGCAAGTGAAGTTGCTAGAAGATATTTTAGAAAAATAATATCGCTGAAAAAGAGCACAAATGATGTGCTCTTTTTCAGTTGAACGAATACTTGATAGGAATTTAATTGCTTTTCTATGAGTTTTCTGCCAAGCTTAAGGAGATAAAATTTAACTAATAGCTACTGATTATTAGTTAAATCTCGCGGATAGCGAGATAAAATACTTCAAAGAAAGAATTATATAGGTGACGCATATGATCGAAGTTAAGACTTCTGAACTTAGTGATGGAGAATTTAATAGAGGTGTATTTGCAACTCGTGATATTAAAAAGGGTGAGTTGATACATTCAGCACCAGTTATCTCTTATCCGAATGAACAGCATGAACATATTGAGAAAACGTTACTTGCTGACTACGCATTTGAGTATGGGGTAAATCATACGGCATTCCTTTTAGGATACGGCATGTTATTTAATCATTCATATAAGCCGAATGCAACGTATGATATCGTCTTCGAGAACCATACGTTTAACTTCTTTGCTTATAAGGATATAAAAGCTGGAGAAGAGATTTTAATCAATTATAATGGTGAAGTTGATGACGATGAACTATTATGGTTTGATAAGGAAAAAGAAGAGAACGAAAAGTAATATAAAGAGTATAGAAAGAGCGCATTCTGTGGGATGTGCTCTTTTTTTATATTGAAGAAAATAAAGTAAAGATTACAAAAAAATACCACTTTATTTTCGTGTGGTATAGTAAGATACTGAAGGATAGTGTTTTATAAAAGTTATATATTTTACAAATTGTTGTCTTTCTGATGACATGTCAAGTTTAGTAGTCCATTTGGGTTGCTTTATTATGCAATATATATTTTAATATGAGTGGCACCTCTTATAATTTAAGAGGTTTATAGGTGTCTCGAATTGATTTTGGGTACACTGTATCCACCACTTTAGTTTCATTTCATGTATGTGGGGATATTATGGGCCCGTATAGCGGGATAAAAAGAATATAGAAATAGAGGAATCGTAAAATGAATATGCAAGAGGTTTATAAATATTTAAGTACGGTATTGCCTGAAGGTCATGTTACACAAGATGAAATGTTAAAGAATCATACGCATATTAAAGTTGGCGGAAAAGCAGATGTGTTCGTTGCGCCTACGAATTATGATGAAATTCAAGAAGTTATTAAGTATGCTAACCAATATAATATTCCAGTTACGTTTTTAGGAAATGGATCAAATGTCATTATTAAAGATGGTGGGATTCGCGGAATTACGGTCAGTTTAATTCATATTACAGGTGTTACTGTAACAGGAACAACGATTGTAGCACAGTGCGGTGCAGCAATTATTGATGTATCACGTATTGCATTAGACCACAATTTAACAGGGCTTGAGTTTGCTTGTGGCATTCCAGGTTCAGTTGGCGGAGCATTATATATGAATGCTGGTGCCTACGGTGGTGAAGTATCGTTTGTATTAACAGAAGCTGTCGTAATGACAGGTGATGGAGAGTTACGCACTTTAACGAAAGAAGCATTTGAATTTGGATATCGTAAGAGTGTATTTGCGAACAATCATTACATTATTCTTGAAGCGAGATTTGAACTTGAAGAAGGTGTACATGAAGAGATTAAAGAAAAAATGGATGATTTAACGTATAAGCGTGAATCAAAACAACCTTTAGAATATCCGTCATGCGGTAGTGTATTTAAGCGCCCACCAAATAACTTTGCTGGTAAGTTGATTCAAGAATCAGGACTACAAGGAAAGCGAATTGGCGGAGTAGAAGTTTCATTAAAACATGCTGGATTTATGGTGAATGTTGATAATGGAACAGCACAAGACTACATCGATTTAATTCACTTCGTACAAAAGACAGTTGAAGAAAAATTCGGTGTGAAGTTAGAGAGAGAAGTAAGGATTATTGGAGAAGATCTACAATAATTTTTGAATTAAAAGCGTATAAAAGTATGAATTATTTTAAAATAACATTTGGGTATTGTTGACAATTTGTTTTCAATTCAATATAATGGCTAATAATTTAACAAATAACATACGTTGAAAGAGCCCAGTAGCAGTTTGTCACTGTTATCAAAGAGAGCTAGGGGTTGCTGGAACCTAGCACAAACAAACTTGTGAATTACACTCTGGAGTATCTTAGGTAACGCTAAGCGGAGTAGCAATCGATATTATTGCTAAGAGTGGTATGAATAGCTATGCTATTTATGCAAACTGGGTGGTAACACGGTGAATAATCGTCCCTATGTCATAGACATAGGGGCTTTTTTGTTTTAAAAAAATAAAGGGGATGACAAAAGATGAATATTATTGATGAATTAGAATGGCGCGGTGCTGTGAATCAACAGACGGATGAAGAAGGTTTACGTAAGTTAGTAGAAGAGAAAAAGATTTCACTATACTGCGGAGTAGATCCAACTGGTGATAGTATGCATATCGGACATTTGATTCCGTTTATGATGATGAAGAGATTCCAATTAGCTGGTCATCATCCGGTTATTTTAATTGGCGGGGCAACAGGAACAATTGGTGATCCAAGTGGACGTCAATCAGAGCGTCAACTGCAAACTTTAGAAGTAGTGCAGCATAATGTAGATGCGTTAACAGCGCAAATGAAAAAGCTATTTGATTTCGGTGGAAATAGCGAAGTGAAGATGGTAAATAACTACGACTGGACACATGAAATAAACATTATTGAGTTTTTACGTGATTACGGGAAAAACTTTAGCATCAATAGCATGTTAGCGAAGGATATTGTAGCAAGTCGTTTAGATACAGGCATTTCTTTTACAGAATTCACGTACCAAATCTTGCAAGCGATGGATTTCCATCATTTATACACGAAAGAAGATGTTCAACTGCAAATTGGTGGTAGTGACCAATGGGGAAATATTACGAGCGGGTTAGATTTAATTCGTAAGTTAGAAGGACATGAGGCGAAAGTATTTGGACTAACAATTCCGTTATTATTAAAATCAGACGGTACGAAATTTGGAAAATCAGCAAGTGGTGCGGTTTGGCTTGATGCTGAAAAAACAACGCCATTTGAATTTTACCAGTTCTGGGTGAATACAGATGATCGTGATGTAATTAAATACTTGAAATACTTTACATTCTTAGCGAAAGAGCGAATTGATGAATTGGCAACGAAGGTAGAAGCCGAGCCTCATAAACGTGAAGCGCAAAAAGTGTTAGGCGAAGAAATGACGAAATTCGTTCATGGAGAAGAGGCATTATTGCAAGCTGTGAAAATTACCTCGGCATTATTTAGCGGAGATATTAAATCGTTAACAGCTGATGAAATTGAACAAGGCTTTAAAGAGATGCCGACATTCCAGTCTTCCAAAGAGACGAAAAATATTGTAGAGTGGCTAGTTGATTTAGGGATTGAACCATCTAGACGTCAAGCTCGTGAAGACATTAATAACGGTGCGATTTCTATGAATGGTGAGAAAGTAACGGATGTAGGTACGGATGTTACTGTAGAAAATTCATTTGATGGAAGATTTATTATTATTCGTAAAGGGAAGAAGAACTACAGCTTAGTGAAATTGGGATAATAATTTTTGTGGAAGAGTGGAAGTAAGAAAGATGCTTTCACTCTTTTCATATACACAATTCCGACACAAAAAAAGTCAGTATATTTAGATAATTAAAAAGGGTTATAGTATCTCTTTGCCGAATATAAGTAAGTAGAGAATATTACGGATAAAAATAGCCCGAACCATGCCGGGCATGATTCGGGCTTATATTCAGATTAGTAAGCTAAGCTGAATAGACCTTTAATGTGTGATAAGTAACGAACGTTACTTGCTTCTTTCATTAATGATGCTGGTAAGCCTTTAAGTGGAGTATTGCTTGCTCCAATTGTAGCAACAGCATCTTTACGTCCTAGACTAGCAAGTGTTCCAGAGTTTACAGGTGCGAACTCTTCGAATGCTTTGCCTTCTAGTGCTGCGTATAAGTTGTATCCAATTAACTCACCCATTTGCCAAGCGATTTGTGCAGTTGGTGGGTATGGACGTCCGTCTGGAGCGAAGACAACAGCGCTGTCTCCAGCAACGAATACGTCTTTGTGAGAAGTAGATTGTAGGTATGCATCAACTGTTGCACGTCCACGGTTAACTTCAAGACCTGATTCACCGATTAATGGGTTACCTTGTACGCCGCCTGTCCAAACGAATGTGTTAGCAACAAGTTTTTGACCGTCTTTTAAGTCGATTTCATTGCCAGCAACGTTTGTTACAGGAAGACCAGTTAAGAATGTAACACCGCGTGCTTCTAGGCTAGTAGTTGCACGTTCGATTAAGTGGTCTGGTAATACTGGAAGGATTTTTGGACCTGCTTCAACAAGAAGAAGTTTAACTTCTTTTGGATTTACGCCGTGGCTTTTTGCAAGTTTAGGCATAATGTCAGCAAGCTCACCAACTAGCTCAACGCCAGTTAATCCGCCACCACCGATTACGATTGTAGCATCAGCTTCGTTTTTCGTTTTCGCGTATTCACGAATACGGTCTTCAACGTGTTTGTAGATTTTGTTTGCATCAGCAGCAGATTTTAATACCATGCTGTTTTCTTCTAGTCCTGGAATACCGAAGTAAGCAGTTTTACTTCCTAAAGCAACTACAAGTGCATCGTAAGATAAAGTAGTGCCACCAGCTAGTTTGATTTCTTTGCTATCAACTGAGAATGACTCAACTGTTGCAATTTTAAGATCGATGTCTTTACCTTTGAAAAGCTTTGTAAGTGGCATTGCAATTGCTTGCTCAGCAACGTTACCAGCTGCAAGGCGGTGTAGTTCAGTGATGATTTGGTGTGTTGGGTATTGGTTAATCACTGTAACTTGTGCTTCTGATTTGCTGTAATATTTACGTACGTTTAAAGCGGCAAGAAGACCGCCATAACCAGCGCCTAAGATGACAATTTGTTTTGACATAGTATGATATCCCCCGTCTTTACTAATTGTTGTTATAAGTTAAATTATTTATTGTTACGTTCTGCACTAATTTGAAGGTATGCGTTCACAAAGCGGAACATTTTTTGTGCTTGTGGGTCTTTTAATAATTTTAATAGACCGAACAGGCCGATAACTTCGTTGCTTTCGTCAGCACGATCTTTCGCTTCGATTGCAGTAGCAGCCATGCTTTTCACTGTATCTTTTACAGGTTCTACAAGCTCTGTGATTGCACCAACAGTGTCGCTTTTTAATACTTCATCAGTAGCAACAGTTTGAGCGAAGTCATAAGACTTAGTTAAAATATTAACAAGCTCAGTTAATTTTGGAAGCTGTTCTACTAGTGTAGTTAATGATTCTTGTACCTCAGGTTTTAACAACTGATCAAGTACATCAAGTTGTCCTTGGCTAGCAGAAATTTGTACAGTTTCTTGTTCTGGCTTTGTTTGAGTCATAGTTTCTGGCATCTCCAATTCTCCTTTACGATAGCAATACTCTTATTTTTTATAAGTAAGATAGTAACCGTTTACGAAACTTTATACAAAGTTTCACAAAACACAATAAAATGCCTTTAAATTTATGACAGCAACTAAGCTGCAAACATAAATCTAAAACCATAACGTCTTACTTATTATTTATGAACTGTCCGATATATGGCTTGTCCGCATAATGGAAAAGCTCCGTTACCGGAAAGTGTATATAATATATATCCTATATTATATACTATATACACCTATGTTAACATAAAAATGATTCCTAATTATTTGATATTGAGTGTATAACGTAGTGCTGACAAGGTATGAAAGCGTATAAAATATTTTGTTTCAGTTAGAAATGTACATATATATATAGAAAAAAAGGAAAAAACGAACAAATTCATGTTCGTTTTTTCCTTTTTCCTATTATTCACCTTCCGCAATTAGCATCGATGTGTTACCTTCTTTTTCAAGATGGCATTCGCCCCAAGAACAAAGAGAATCAAGAATCGATTCTAAAGACCAACCGTAATCAGTAAGAGAATATTCTACTTTTGGTGGGACTTGATTGTATACTTTTCTTTGAATAACGCCGTCGTCTTCTAATTCACGTAATTGCTGCGTTAACATTTTTTGTGTAATACCAGGCATTGAGCGTTTTAGTTCACTCGTTCTCTTTGTACCTTTCGTTAAGTGACAAAGAATAACAACTTTCCATTTGCCGCCGATAACTTCTAAAGTCGCCTCTACAGGAATATTGTATTTCTTCATATGAAACCCTCCTTTTGTGAGCGAAGTAAGTTAAATAATATAAATGTTACTTTTTAGTACCTATAGCACTTTAAAGTACGTACTTTTTATTATGTTAAATATGTTTCATAATAGCACATGTAAGAGGCAAATGAGTAGTACGGTACTGAAAAGTGACTATGTTACTTTTTGGTGCCTATCGTACTTTAAAGTGCGTTCTTCAAAAAAAGGATGAAACCATTCATAATAGCATTTGTAAGTATGAAATATATGTTTTAGAAGATAGAAGGGCCCTTTTATCATACTATTATGATTGGATTTCTTGTAATAAGGAGGAATTCAATTGAGTTCATATACAGTACCATCTTCGGAAGTTCAGACGAATCGAAGAAGTATGTTTGCTTTATTAGCACTAGCAATTAGTGCGTTTGGGATTGGTACGACCGAGTTTATTAGTGTCGGTTTACTACCATCTATTTCAAAAGATTTAAATGTCTCGGTTACAACAGCTGGTTTAACGGTTTCCTTATATGCGTTAGGAGCGGCAGTAGGAGCTCCTGTTTTAACAGCGTTAACGGCTAGTATGTCGCGAAAGACATTATTAATGTGGATTATGGTTGTTTTCATTATTGGTAATGGCATTGCGGCGGTAGCAACAAGCTTCACTGTATTAATTATCGCAAGGATTGTAGCTGCATTTGCACACGGTGTGTTTATGTCGATAGGATCTACAATTGCGGCTGCAATCGTACCAGAGAATAAACGTGCTAGCGCAATTGCGATTATGTTTACTGGATTAACAGTCGCGACTATTACTGGTGTGCCAATTGGAACATTTATCGGTCAAGAGTTTGGCTGGAGAGTGTCATTTATGGCGATCGTTGTAATTGGAATTATTGCTTTCATCGCAAATAGTATACTCGTCCCATCTAATTTAAAAAATGGTGTACCTGTATCGTTTCGTGATCAATTTAAACTAATTAAAAATGGAAGACTGTTACTTGTTTTCATTATTACTGCACTTGGATACGGCGGTACATTCGTAACATTTACGTATTTATCACCGTTATTACAAGAAGTAACAGGATTTGAAGCAAGTACCGTTACCATCATTTTATTAGTGTATGGAATCGCCATTGCGATAGGGAATATGGTCGGCGGAAAATTATCGAATCATAATCCAATTCGAGCGCTATTCTACATGTTCCTTATTCAAGCGATTATATTATTTGTTTTAACATTTACAGCGCCGTTTAAAGTAGCTGGATTAATCACAATTATTTTCATGGGACTATTTGCGTTTATGAATGTTCCGGGGCTACAAGTATATGTAGTTATATTGGCAGAGCGCTTTGTTCCAAGTGCGGTTGATGTTGCTTCAGCAATTAATATTGCCGCATTTAACGGAGGAATCGCTTTAGGTTCTTATATAGGTGGCCTTGTAACGAATTCGTTAGGGTTAATCCATACTGCTTGGGTAGGCGGCCTTATGGTAGTAGGTGCTGTTATTTTAACAGCATGGAGTATGACATTAGAAAAAAGAGATCAAGTAAAATAAAGTGAAACTTTAATCAGTGGGGGTGTTCTTCCACCAATGATTATTAGTTGAACCAATCGGGCGTTTACGGGCAGTTTATCTCCCACCTAACGTCTTTGCTTCAGCCGAATTTTGAAGTGGGAATTTTACTGCCCGTTAATGCGGGATAAAAGGAGAGAAAATAAAATGAAAAACTTACAAAGTAAAACAGTATTAAATAATGGTGTAGAAATGCCTTGGTTCGGTTTAGGTGTATTTAAAGTAGAAGAAGGACCAGAACTTGTAGAAGCAATTAAATCAGCGATTAAAGCAGGATACCGTAGCATCGATACAGCTGCAATTTACGGAAATGAAAAAGCTGTAGGTGAAGGAATCCGTGCAGGTATTGAAGCGACTGGTATTTCAAGAGAAGAATTATTTATCACTTCAAAAGTATGGAACGCAGATCAAGGATATGACGAAACAATTGCTGCATATGAAGAGAGCTTAAAAAAATTAGAACTAGATTATTTAGATTTATACCTTGTTCACTGGCCTGTAGAAGGAAAATATAAAGATACATGGAAAGCGCTAGAAACACTTTATAAAGAAGAGCGTGTACGTGCAATTGGCGTAAGTAACTTCCAAATTCATCACTTACAAGATGTAATGAAAGATGCAGAAATTAAGCCAATGATTAACCAAGTAGAATATCACCCTCGTTTAACACAAAAAGAATTACAAGCTTTCTGTAAAGAACAAGGTATTCAAATGGAAGCATGGTCACCACTTATGCAAGGTCAATTATTAGATAACGAAACATTACAAGAAATTGCTGATAAACACGGTAAAACAACAGCGCAAGTTATCTTACGTTGGGACTTACAAAATGGAGTTATTACAATTCCAAAATCAACGAAAGAACACCGTATTATTGCAAATGCTGATGTATTTAACTTTGAATTAACAAAAGAAGATATGGAAAAAATCGATGCATTAAACCAAAATCACCGCGTTGGTCCAGATCCTGATAACTTCGATTTCTAAGATTAAAGTAGAGAAAAAGAGTGCAAATTATTTGCACTCTTTTTGTTGTGTTTATGTATAAAAAAAAATTCTAACTAAATACTACTTATTAGTAAATTTGTTATTTCATAAGGGGTTGTAAAACATGAATATAAAGCAATCGTTCAAACTTTTAGCTGTTTTTTTAAGTGTTTTATTTGTATTATTCCCACTTCAAAAAGCATTTGCAGAAGTTATGGACCATACAAAGTATGAAATGGATTGGAGTTATAGTAAGTCAAAGAAAAGACCAATCCGAACAGAGCTTATTAAAACGGCAGATGGAAAAATTGCATTTTGCTTAAATGTAGATTTGAAATCTCCAAGTGGTCAAGATTTACCGGAAATGGGAAAAGTGGATATTAACGTGTACCGTGTACTATTAAATGGATATCCACAAAAGAGTCCGCAAGAATTAGGCGTTTCCGATTGGAGAGAAGCACATTACGCAACACAGCTTGCAGTATGGAATGCATTAAAACAAATCGATATTAACGATTTAGATTTCCGTAATAAAAACGTAGAGAAAGTAACGAAAGACATAGTTGCAAAGGCAAATGCGAGTGAAGAGTTACAAGAAATTACGATGAGTGTAACTCCTACAGAAGAACAAGAAGCAGTATTGAAAAATGATTTCTTTGAAACAGGTTTATATACAGTAGAAACGAATGCAAAAAGCGGAACGTATAAAGTGCAAGCAACAGGTGCACCAGCTGGTGTGAAATTTGTAAATGAAAAAGGCGAAGCAAAAAATGAATTTAATGTAGGAGAAAAGTTCCGCATTTTAATTCCAAAACAAATACCAGCAGGTGGATTTAGCTTTAAAGTATCAGGAAATTTAACGAAATTACAAGGGATTGCGCATAAAGGAACACCGACGATTCAAAATGCGGTTGTATTATTAGAACGTAGTGAAGAGAAAACAAGTCCGGAATTAGCGGTGAGTTGGAAAAAGTCTGAAGGACCACAGAAACCGAATAAACCGTATACTCCAAACGAACCACATAAACCAAATCAAATTAAAAGATAGTATAAAAAGCATTGGCATTTGCCGATGCTTTTTATATACATGGATTAGAAGGAATGGAAAATACGAAAGCATTGACAGAACAATTTAATGGTATGTTATTTGAGTATGGTATACATGACGTATTCTTTAAAATTACGAAACAAGGTTTCGAAAGAACAGAAGGTATACAAGAGGTAAAAGCTTAAAAAATAAAAAAGCTCGTAAAACATAATGTTTTACGAGCTTTTTCGTATTATTCAGCTTCAGAAACTACTGTGAAGCGTTCGTTCACATGTTTTGGATTTTCGATTTCATCAAGTGCTGCTACTGCGAAGTCTTCGTAACTTACATAGCTATCGCCTTTTGAGTTAACAAGAAGATTGTCTTTACCAGCTGTGTAAGAGCCAGTGCGTTTTCCTAATGCGAATAGTGCAGAAGGGCTGATGAATGTCCAAGTGATGTCATTTGTTTGTTGTAAGATTTCTAAGTTTTTACCTTGGTTTTGAGCTGTTGCAAGGTATTCGCCCGGGAAACCTGGTGTATCAAATACACGTGTTGTTTTCTCTTCGTCTACAAATAAGCTTCCAGCTCCACCAACTACAAGTAATTTTGTATGTGGTGCACCTTTCACAGCTTCAATCAGTACATTTCCTGCATCTACGTGAAGATGCTCTTGTCCTGCTGGAGCACCGAAAGCATTTACAACTACATCGAATGCTTGTAGATCGTTAGATGTAAGAGCGAATACATCTTTCTCTAAAACTTTTACATTTTTTTCTGTAATTTTCGCAGCATTTCTTACAATTGCAGTAACTTCATGTCCACGATCTAATGCTTCTTTTAAAATACGGCTTCCAGCTTTACCAGTTGCTCCGATGATTCCGATTTTCATAATAAATCCCTCCAAAGTGTTTTGTTAAAGTGTATATCTGAAATGAATGAATGTAATGTAATTAGGTTAGTTACAACCTGATGTAACTATTATAGTTACAGTTATATATTTTTGTCAATGGTGTTGTTTATGAAATTATTTTTTGTTTTAGTATGCACAGCTACTGAAAGTGGAGTCATAAAAGAAGGATGTATTCACGTAGAGAAACCTAATATTTGGAAGTTATGAGATGTCGAAAAATGTTGATTTTTGAATATTTTTTGAATATAATTCGATTTATGGAGAAAAGGAGGGGTTAATTGTATGAATATTTTAGATCAATTCGTTTCATCAACGAATACGATTCTTTGGTCATATGTTCTTATTGCAATGCTAATTGGTTTAGGGCTTTATTTTTCTATTAAATTAAAATTCGTACAAATTACTCATTTAGGAGAAATGGTTCGATTAATGAGTGATGGACTAACTGGTAAGACACGTAAAAAGGGTAGCGTATCTTCTTTCCAAGCGTTCTGTATGAGTTCAGCAGCTCGTATCGGTATCGGAAACTTAGCTGGTGTAGCGCTAGCTATTTCTATGGGAGGACCAGGAGCTGTATTTTGGATGTGGGTTATTGCAATTATCGGGGCGTCTTCAAGTTTCGTGGAAAGTACACTTGCGCAAATTTATAAAATAAAAGATGGCAGTGGCTTCCGTGGTGGTCCTGCTTATTATATGGAAAAAGGTTTAAATAAACGTTGGATGGGAATTTGGTTCTCTATTCTAATCACAATTAGTTACGGTTTAATTTTCAACTCAGTACAAGCGAATACAGTTACGTTAGCATTTGAAAATGCATTCGGTTTAGAGCGTTATATTGTTGGGATTGTATTAGCGGCATTAGTTGCAGTTATTATTTTTGGTGGTGTGAAAAGTATTGCGCGTATGTCAGAAATGATTGTTCCGCCAATGGCACTTATTTATATTGCAGTAGCTATTTTCGTTGTTATTAAAAACTTCTATTTAATACCAGATGTATTTACAGAAATCTTTAAAGGTGCATTCGGTTTAGATTCAGCTGTAGGTGGCGGTATCGGTGCTGCAATGAAATTTGGTATTCAGCGCGGGTTATTTGCGAATGAAGCAGGTATGGGTAGTGCGCCGAACGCGGCAGCAACAGCTGATGTAACGCATCCAGCGAAACAAGGTTTTATTCAAACAATCGGGGTTTTAGTAGATACATTTTTAGTATGTACATCAACAGCGTTTATCGTATTATGTTCTGGTGCATATAAAGCAACAAATTTAGAAGGTATTGAATTAACACAAAACGCATTAAGTTCACAAATCGGCCCATGGGCAAGTAGCTTCTTAGCGATTATTATTTTCTTATTTGCATTTAGTTCACTTCTAGGAAACTACTATTATGGTGAAACGAATATTGAATTCATTAAACAAAGTAAAGCTTGGTTAACAATTTACCGTATTGCGGTAGTTGCAATGGTATTATTCGGTTCTGTTGCGACGCTTAAAGTCGTATGGAATATGGCGGATTTATTTATGGGTCTAATGGTAATTACAAACTTAATTGCGATTACACTTCTTGGACGATTTGCGTATGCTGCGTTGGCAGACTATGTAAAGCAAAAGAAACAAGGAAAAGATCCAGTCTTCAGTGCAGATTCTATTCCTGGTTTAACGAATACAGAGTGTTGGGATAAGCCAGCGGTAACGGATAAAGAAAAAGCAGTATAAGAAAAGGCGAGCATCGAGAGGAATTTGATGCTCGCCTTTTTTGTTGTAGTAAATGATGAGAAGGGTGAAAGGTAATTATTAATATAATTTTTGTTTGTTCATTTCTCTCGTTATTTGTAGGCAACGTACTGTCTTAAAAGTATGATTGGTCGAATAGGATGAGTGATTGAGTAGTGGATAAATGCACGTATTGGTTATAGTTTTAAGTGAAAAACATATGTATGTTAAGAAATCTAACTTAATCATGTCATAAAACCTAACATAAAGTTCTTGATTACTAAAAGTTTTTAGAATATAATTTTCTTATTGTTAGGAAGAGGGGGCAATTCGATTATGGATTTTTTAGCTAAAGTAATTGGGGATGTAAATAATGTCCTTTGGTCATATATCATTATCGCGATGTTAATTGGATTAGGACTCTATTTTTCATTTCGTGTGAAATTCGTCCAAATTCGCTACTTTGGAGAAATGATTCGCCTACTTGGGGACGGGGCGAGTTCAAAGACAAGAAAAGCGCAAAAAGAAAAAAGCGGTGTATCATCATTCCAAGCATTTTGTATGAGTACAGCTTCTCGTGTAGGTACTGGTAACTTAGCTGGTGTAGCTATTGCAATCTCAGCAGGTGGTCCAGGTGCTGTATTTTGGATGTGGTTAATTGCGGTAATTGGGGGTGCTTCTGCGTTTGTAGAGAGCACATTAGCGCAAATTTATAAAGTAAAAGATGGGAACGCATTCCGTGGGGGCCCAGCGTATTATATGGAAAAGGGTTTAAAGAAACGCTGGTTAGGTGTTGTTTTCTCTGTTCTAATAACAGTGAGTTTCGGATTGATTTTTAATGCAGTACAGTCAAACACAGTAGCGGCAGCTTTTGATGGCGCATTTAAAATGGATAGTAGACTTGTAGGTCTGTTTATGGCTGGTTTACTTGCAATCATTATTTTCGGTGGGGTTAAGCGAATTGCGCGTGCGGTTGAAATGATTGTTCCGGTAATGGCAATTATATATGTAGCAGTTGCATTATTCGTTGTTGTAACAAACATTACGGCAATTCCGTATGTATTTAAAGAAATCTTCTTACATGCATTCGGAATTAAAGAAGTAGTTGGTGGGGGATTAGGAGCTGCGATTTTACTAGGAGTAAAACGTGGATTATTCTCAAATGAAGCTGGTATGGGTAGTGCACCGAACGCAGCAGCGACTGCGAACGTAACGCACCCAGTTAAACAAGGTTTCATTCAAACTTTAGGGGTATTTACAGATACATTATTAATTTGTAGTTGTACAGCGTTCATCATTTTATTATCTGATGTACCTGGTGCAGCTGATTTAAATGGAATTCAATTGACGCAACAAGCGTTAAGCCAACATATCGGACCGTGGGCATCTGTATTTGTAGCGGTTGCAATCTTCTTATTTGCATTCAGCTCATTAGTAGGTAACTACTACTATGGTGAAACAAATATTGAGTTCTTAAATGGAAGTAAAGTGTTATTAACGGCATACCGCATTGCTGTACTTGGTATGGTTATGTTAGGATCTGTAGCAACAATTCAAATCGTTTGGGACTTAGCAGATTTATTTATGGGGATTATGGCTGTTATTAACTTAGTGGCAATTGTATTCCTTTCTAAGTACGCTTTCGCAGCGTTATCAGATTACGTAAAGCAAAAGAAACAAGGAAAAGATCCAGTCTTTTATGCGGAGTCTATTCCAGGGTTGAACAATACAGAGTGTTGGGATAAGCCGGAAGTAGCAGATAAAGAAAAAGCTGTATAATAAAGTGAAACTTTAATCAGTGGGAGTTTTACTGCCCGGCAAATAGCGGGATAAAAGATAGAACGAGCATCAGTGAAATTTGATGCTCGTTTTTTGTGTAGTTATAAAACAGGAGAAAGGGGCAAAAGACGAACATTAATGAGGTTTTTATAATAAAATGTAATTTTTTTTAGAAAAGTGCGGATATGAGTTGGGATTTATGATAGAATGGAAAATGCCTTTGAGACAAGAGGTTTTATGATTTTTCATATCCAGTTAAGTGTTTTGGTGGAGAAATGGAAAGTTCGGATTATTTCTTGTTTTGAATGGTCAGACGTTCAACGTTAATGAAGAGTTAAATGGAGGATTTTATTAATGAAGTTTGTTATGTTTCTTGTAGGATTACTCGTTGTATTCGTACTCGGTTTTCTTATAAGTGCCGATCGAAAGAAGATTAAGTATAAACCAATCGCACTCATGCTTGTAATTCAGTTAGCATTATCGTATTTCTTATTAAATACGCAAGTGGGTTATATTTTAGTAAAAGGAATTTCAGATGGATTTGGCGCACTTCTTGGGTATGCGGAAGCTGGAATCGTTTTCGTATTTGGTGGCCTTGTTAATAAAGGAGAAGTTTCATTCTTCTTAACTGCATTATTACCAATCGTATTCTTCGCAGTATTAATCGGAATTTTACAACACTTTAAGATTTTACCGATATTTATTCGTGCTATTGGTACTTTGTTAAGTAAAGTAAATGGTTTAGGGAAATTAGAATCATATAATGCAGTAGCAGCTGCAATTGTTGGACAAGCGGAAGTATTTATTACAGTAAAAGATCAATTAAGTAAAATCCCAAAACATCGTTTATATACATTATGTGCATCTTCAATGTCGACAGTATCAATGTCAATCGTTGGTTCTTATATGAAAATGATCGAGCCAAAATATGTAGTAACAGCACTTGTATTAAATTTATTTAGTGGTTTCATTATTATTCATATTATTAACCCGTACGATATTACGGAAGAAGAAGATACACTGAAGTTAGAAAATAAGAAAAAGCAATCATTCTTTGAAATGTTAAGCGAATATATTATGCTTGGTTTCACGATTGCAATTACGGTAGCAGCAATGTTACTTGGTTTCGTAGCATTAATTACAGCAATCAATAGCTTGTTTGATTCAGTGTTCGGTATTACATTCCAAGCTATTTTAGGATATATTTTCTCACCATTAGCATTCGTAATGGGTATCCCGCAAGCAGAGATGGTAACAGCGGGACAAATTATGGCAACAAAATTAGTATCAAACGAGTTTGTTGCGATGCTTGATCTTGGCAAAGTAGCTGGTGATTTATCAGCTCGTACAGTAGGTATTCTTTCTGTATTCCTTGTATCATTTGCGAACTTCTCATCAATTGGAATTATCGCAGGTGCAACGAAAGGTATCGATGAAAACCAATCAAATGTTGTATCATCATTCGGTTTACGTCTTGTGTATGGTGCGACATTAGTAAGTATATTATCAGCGATTATCGTTGGTGTTATGCTATAAAGTGAAACTTTAATCAGCGGGGGGCTTCATCCCCCAGTGATTATTAGTTGAACCAATCGGGCATTTACGGGCAGTTGATCCCTCACCTAACTTCTTTGCTTTCGCTGCATTTTGAGGTGGGATCTTACTGCCAGTTAATGCGGGATAAAAAAGGATGGTTCTAGCTCATAGCTAGGGCCGTTTTTTATGGTTAAATTACATAAAAAAACCAATTAATTAGGAATATATTAACATATGAAAATCTTTTAAAATTTATATTGCATTTCTTCTAGATAACGCTTACAATTTGATTTGTAGGTGGTATCAATTTCAGACTTTTAATACGGTAGGAGAGAAGAGGCTACCTTTTATAAATTGCAATTTATGTAAACGCTTACTGATTTTAGATAACAGTTGAATAGTATTTAGGGGTTTTAAATTTTTTTAACATCAATGGTCAGACGTCATTCGTTATACGTTATACGACCAATAACTCGTGGGAGAAGTGGAGGATTCACATATGAAAATAGTAATGTTTCTAGTCGGTTTACTTGTAGTATTTGTACTAGGTTTCCTTATCAGTTCAGATCGTAAGAAAATTAAATATAAACCAATTGCACTTATGCTTGTCATTCAATTGGTACTTGCGTATTTCTTACTAAATACAAAGGTCGGATTTGTATTAGTAAAAGGGATTGCAGATGGATTTGGCGCTATTTTAAAATTTGCGGAAGCTGGGGTTAATTTCGTATTTGGTGGTTTAGCGAACGATGGACAAGCACCATTCTTCTTAACAGTATTATTACCGATTATTTTCTTAGCGGTATTAATTGGGATCTTGCAACATATTAAAGTTTTACCGATTATCATTCGTGCAGTCGGTTTCGTACTAAGTAAAATTAACGGTTTAGGAAAACTAGAATCATATAATGCAGTAGCAGCTGCAATTGTTGGTCAAGGTGAAGTATTTATTACAGTAAAAGATCAATTAAGCAAATTACCGAAAAATCGTTTATACACACTTTGTGCATCTTCAATGTCAACAGTATCAATGTCAATCGTCGGTTCTTATATGAAAATGATTGATCCAAAATATGTAGTAACAGCACTTGTATTAAACTTATTTAGTGGATTCATTATCGTTCATATTATCAATCCATATGAAGTGAAAGAAGAAGACGATATTTTAGAATTACAAGAAGATAAGAAACAAACATTCTTTGAAATGTTAGGCGAATATATTATGCTTGGTTTCTCTATCGCTGTAACAGTAGCGGCGATGTTAATCGGTTTCGTAGCATTAATTACAGCAATTAACGGTGTATTCGATTCAATTTTCGGAATCACATTCCAAAGCATTTTAGGATATATCTTCTCACCATTAGCATTCGTAATGGGTATTCCAACATCAGAGATGCTAGCAGCGGGACAAATTATGGCAACAAAATTAGTAACGAACGAATTCGTTGCAATGCTTGACCTTGGAAAAGTAGCTGGTGATTTATCAACTCGTACAGTAGGTATTTTATCTATCTTCCTTGTATCATTTGCGAACTTCTCATCTATCGGAATTATCGCAGGTGCAACAAAGAGTATCGATGGCAAACAAGCAAATGTTGTATCATCATTCGGACTAAAACTTGTATACGGTGCAACGTTAGTAAGTATATTATCAGCGATTATTGTTGGGGTTATGCTTTAATAAATTAAGAAAAGCAATGAGCGTAGGCTCATTGCTTTTTTTGTTTAACTTGCTTTATCCAAGTCTTTTTTAAATCGTGGTCTCTCTAAATAAGTTCCCATTCTCCACGCATATTCTATAGGGCCCATTCGGTATTTCTGTAGCCAATAGGTGCTAACGAATAATTGAATTGTATAAATTCCAATGGTCAAAAGAATACCGAAGAAATATCCGATTTTACCGAATAAGCCAAAGCCGTATGCGTAAAAAATTGTTGTTGTGATAATGGATTGAGCTAAGTAATTACTAACCGACATTTTCCCCATATTCGCCATATATGTTAGTAAGCGCGATGCTTTTTTGTAATGGAATAATAAAATAATGGTGCTTCCGTAAAAGAATGTCATGGTTACTGATGTAAGGCCATCGTGTAACATAATTAAAATTGGATGCTTTACGAACACGGCTAAGATTTTAATTGTAAAAGAGAAAATACCAGTGATAAGCCAAATCTTTTTGATAGAAGGTATGTGTTTATCAATCTCAAATAGCCAGCCCTTTTTTCCTACATACATTCCGAGTAAGAAAAGTGGGGACATAAAAATTATTGCGAAAATTGATATGAAAACTAGTCCGAAGAAACCGTTAATCCCAATATAATCGAAAGGACTTTCAGTTAACCTAAAGTTGACATGATCCATATAGCTTCCAGTTTCATGAACTTTATGCTCTTTTTCAATATAAGGAGCAAAATCATTAATATTTGTATTTGGATCAGTTTGATAAGACATAAGTGTAATGAGTGCGAGTAGAATAGTTGCCCAAATCAATAATGTTTTTGGTTTTCTATTTATAAACATCATTAAGAAAATCCCGATAAGTCCGTATGCAAATAAAATATCTCCGGACCAAATAAAGGTACCGTGAATGAAACCTAGTAGTAAAAGAATGCTAATACGTCTTATATATGTGGGGAAAAACTTTTTTCCTTTTGCGATAATACTTTTTTGTAACAAAATAATGCTAAGCCCAAATAAAAAAGAGAATAGGGAAATGAAATTTTGTGTGCCGAAAAATTGAATAAACCAATTAGCACTTTCATCGAGTTTTCCGAAAATATAAGTGGGTTTTTCATTAGCGAATAACCCGAATTGAATTAATGTTATATTAACAAGTAAAATGCCAAATAAAGCGAAACCACGAATTGCATCAACAGCTTCTACACGTTGATTCATTTTTTCTCTCCTCACATATTGTTTTATCCCGCATTAACGAGCAGTAAGACTCCCACCTCAAAATTTGGCGGGGGCAAAGAGGTTAGGTGGGAGATCAACTGCCTGTAAAGACCCGATTAGTTCAACTAATAATCCGTGGTGGATGAACGAACCCCCCACGGATCAAAGTTTCACTTTATATTGAAAATAATACCATTTATTAACTAGTTCTATGTCAAATGCTAGGAAATTTAAGGTGATTTTAAGATAGAAAGCAAATAAAAAAATCACCTTAATACATGCATTAAGGTGATTAAAATACTACTCAGTTGGAGGCGTAAATGTACGTTTCTCTAATTCAGCATCTAGCATAAATAGTGCGTTTGAATCGCTTGTAATACGTTTTAATTTTTGAATGATGCTATCGAATGAAGCTTCTTCTTCTACTTGCTCATCAACGAACCATTTTAAGAATGTAATTGTTGCATGCTCACGCTCATCCCAAGCAATATCAGATAAGTGATAAATACGTTTCGTTACTTCACGCTCGTGCTCAAGTGCGACTTCAAAAGCGTTCAATACAGATTCATATTCGTTATTTGGATTATCGAATCCAGTAATAATAGCGCGCTCACCGCGGTCGTTAATATAGTTGTAAAGCTTCATTGCGTGGAAACGCTCTTCTTCAGCTTGTACAAGGAAAAAGTTAGCGAATCCATCATAGCTCTCAGCTGTACAGTAAGCAGCCATTGCCATATAAGCGTGGGCAGAGTAAAATTCAAAGTTCATTTGTTCATTTAATGCGTCGTGCAATTTTTTAGATAACATAAAATCCCCCTTATTATTGTGACAAGAATATTATATCATAATTGATAATATTCTCATTTGGATGCTTCGAACCTTTTCGAAAGCTTTGTGACGTGTGTGTCCATAATGTCTTGTAAATCCAAGTCATATTTTTGCGAAAGAATAATAAGATTAGATAGTACATCACCAAGTTCTTCTTTTAGTTCTTGTTTTAGCTCTTCTTCTGTTTTCGTATCTTCATCAGGACGATCGCGGCCGATTTCAATAGCGCGAACAACGCGTGAAACTTCCCCAACTTCTTCAGTTAAGAAATTTAAGCGAATAAAGGCATTATACTGTGACCAGCTTCGTTTTTCGTAAAATTCCTCAACCCATCTTTGAAATGCAACGATATCCATTTCTTCCTCATCTCCTCAATATGTTGTACAATGTCAATTGTATCATAACAATATATAGTTTCGGGGTGTAGGAATGAGAAAGATTTGTGTGTTTGCAGGTTCCAATTTAGGGGAGAGACCAGAGTTTAAAGAGCAGGCAATCCAGTTAGGAAAAATGTTTGTTGAGAACGACTATGAGCTCGTATACGGTGGTTCATGCGTTGGATTAATGGGAGAAGTAGCAAACGAAGTTCTTCGTTTAGGCGGACGTGTAACAGGTGTTATGCCGCGTGGTCTATTTCGAGGAGAAATCGTACATACAGGATTAACAGAATTAATTGAGGTAGAAACGATGCATGAGCGCAAGGCGAAAATGGCAGAGCTTGCGGATGCTTTCATTGCATTACCAGGCGGATATGGAACGTTTGAAGAGCTCTTTGAAGTAGTATGTTGGTCACAAATTGGTATACATAATAAGCCGGTTGGTTTATTGAACATAAAAGACTTTTACGGACCAATTTTGCAAATGGTTGAACGGGCAGCAGAAGAAGGCTTTATGAATCCATCGAATAAAGAGTTAATTGTTTCCGCTGAGACGGCAGATAAACTAATTCATGAAATCCAAAATTACGAGCGTCCTGTCTTGGGGACGAAGTGGAAGCAATTATCATAGTACGTTTTTATAGCGATTTATAGAAACACATGTCTTTTTTATCGTAAAAAGACATGTGTTTTTAATTTAGTTAAATATATTAATGTTAGAATATATAGTTTTTCGGAAAGGAGGAATAGATGGAGGAGTTTGTGTATTTACGTCCTGTTTTTAAAAGTATTTTAGCAGCGTCTATTCTTGTTATGCTAATTGTTTTAAGACAGAAGAAAGAGCTGATTAATGAGTTTTCGCTTTGGTTTATTTCGATATTGTGTGTTGGTGTTTCAGCGATAACATTGTTTATGTCTGGATTTATCATTGATGAATATAGTCTAGGTGGAGATGGACAATCGTTTTCTATGTTTATTGCGATTGGTTGTATCAGTGGTTTGAATTTTGTTATTTATTATAGACGGAAATAAAAGAAGGCATTCCATATTACTTTGGAATGCCTTTATCATTTTGATTACTTTGTTTTTTATACAGGTACCAGCCACCCCAGCCGCCACCAATTGCTACGACAACGAGGAAAGCATAGTCTTTCACCTCGACACGTATATTGAAAATATTAGCTATAAGTAAGACGATTCCAACTGTTATTAACGCAAAAAATGCTCTAATTAAGTAGTCTTTCAACTGAACCACTCCCGCCATTTAAGTAGTAAATGATGAATTTGGAAAAGCTTTTTGGATCTATTTTACTAAAAGGTGTTTCCTATATTTTAACATAGATGAGATTGTAATATATTGATAAAAGTAGGGCGAGGGGTGTGTTAATATTGTCGTGATTTGTCGATAAATTGATATCCTTTGTCGAATCGTTGATATATTGCTTGTAATGATCGATATAATGAAAAAATCGTTGATATATTGCGAGTTATGATCGATATATTTGAAAAATCGTTGATATAATTTCGTGTACCGTTAAATGCAACCATTACATAAAAAAAGCGACTCTGAACGAGTCGCTTCCGCTTTTACATAATATCCAGCTCCGGTAGCTAGAATGTTCGGTGGCTTCGCTTTTTCCTGCGAGGTAAAGAGCGCCTCTACGTCAAAAGCTCCATCCCCCTCACATTCTGAGCAAGCTACCTCCGCTTTAAAATCTATTATTGATTCAAGAACGCACGTAGCATCCAAGCGTGTTTTTCTAGTTCTGTGTAGATGCCTAGTAGTAGGTCAGATGTCATTTCATCGTCAGAGTCTTGAGCGATTTCCATGCCTTTTTTCAGTTCGACTAGCATCATTTCGTAGTCTTTCATGATTGCCTCGACCATCCCTTCTGCAGTTTCTCCGTAAGCTGCTTCTTGAATAGAAGATAGTTCTAAGTATTCTTTCATTGTTGCTACTGGTTTGCCGCCAATTGCTAAAATACGTTCTGCAATTTCATCGATGTGAGTAGCTGATTCTGTGTAAAGTTCTTCGAATTTCTCGTGTAATGTGAAGAATTGAGGTCCTTTTACGTACCAATGGAAGTTGTGTAATTTTGTAAATAAAACGCTCCAGTCTGCTACTTGTTTGTTTAATACTTCGATTACTTGTTTGTTCATTATGATCAATCTCCTTTTGAGTTGTTATGTTATATCAATTACTAATTTATAATTATTATAATCTAGTAATTTGTATAAATCAACCCTTTTGCTGGAATTAATTTGAACAAATTATGAACTGTTGTAAATAAAAGGCCCTATTACGGTGAAGTAATAGGGCCTTTGTTTGTTAAACAGCCTTTTGTTTTTCTTCTACATCCTGCCCATCCCAACACTCTGTATTCTTTAAGCCAGGGATAGAACTTGCAAGGAAGACAGGATCTTTACCTTGTTTCTTTTGCTTAATGTAGTCTACTAATGCTGCATAGGCAAATTTGCTAAGGAATGAGATGGCAATTAAGTTTGTGAATACCATTAGTCCCATGAATAAATCAGCTAAACTCCAAACAGTTTGAAGGGCAGCGATTGATCCGAAGAACACCATTCCGACAACTGCAACGCGATAAATCATTAACCATGTTTTGCTTTCTTTAATGAATGCGATATTTGTTTCACCATAATAGTAGTTTCCTAGTAAGGAGCTGAAAGCGAAGAGGAAAATAATAATCGCTAAGAAAGTGCTTGCCCACGGTCCAATTTGTGAACTTAATGCTTGCTGTGTTAATTCAATACCTTCTAAATTTGATCCTTTGTAAAGTCCAGAACATAATACGATAAACGCTGTTGATGTACATACTAAGAATGTATCTACGAAAACACCTAATGCTTGAACAAGTCCTTGTTTTACAGGATGAGATACATCAGATGTTGCTGCTGCATTAGGAGAGCTCCCCATACCTGCTTCTGTCGCGAATAAACCGCGTTGGATTCCGAACTTGATAGCTGCTCCAATACCACCAGCGATGGCTTGGTCTAAACCGAATGCACCGTTAAAGATTTCCATGAAAATGCTTGGTAACATATTGAAGTTGTTAATCACGACAAAAATAGCCACACCAATATAAACAATTGCCATTGGGGGAACAATCATTTCTGTAATGCGTGAAATGCTCTTAATACCGCCGAAAATAATAACTGCAACTAGTAAAGCTAGTATAGCTCCTACGATCGTTCGCTCTAATCCGAAAGCATTTTCAAACGCTATTGTTACTGTATTTGCTTGTACTGAATTGAAAATTAATCCGTACGCAACTGTAATAAGAAGTGAAAACCAGACACCCATCCAGCGTTTGTTTAACCCTTTTTCCATGTAATATGCTGGGCCACCACGGAACCTGCGTCCATCTTTTACTTTATAAATTTGCGCGAGCGTACATTCTACAAAACTAGTAGCTGCTCCGAGAATCGCGATAAACCACATCCAAAATATTGCACCAGGTCCTCCCATTGAAATTGCTAATGCTACACCAGCTAAGTTCCCGATACCAATGCGAGCGGCTGCACTTAAGCAAAATGCTTGGAATGGAGAGATGCTATCTTTCTTTTTTTCTTTTCGATTAAATCCTTTACTAATTAAACTGACCATCTCACTGAAATGAGTAATTTGGACAAATTTTAATTTGAAAGAGAAATAAAGACCGAAGCCGATTAGCATTGCAATAAGAATATATGACCATAAAATATTATTCGTTACCTCAAGGAATCTGCTAAAGATATCAACCATATAATACACTTCCTTTTTTCTGTAATAAGAAAATTATATGCAAAAAATATACTAGAATCAATTTTTCTAAAAAATGATGTTACTTAAATGCGTTTTATGTTATGATTATGTTACATCGTAATATTTTTAGAATTATTTACATTTTAAAAAACTAAATGTAAAGCGAGAAATTGGGGATAATTTGAAAGAAGAAACTTTATTGAAAGTAAGCCTTGAGAGTTTAAAAATGAGAAGCAATGTATTTTTTATCGTTACATCTTCAAGTATTTTTCTAGGGGCCACTTATTATTACAATAAAAGATTTCCAAATCATAAGTATCCGGAGTGGTTAGAATTTCTAAAATTGGTTGGATGAACAAAAGACTGAAAAACAGAAAATTCAAATAAAATTGTTGAGGAGGAGCTAAATATGAATATTAGAGAAAGTGAACTTCCAGGTATTGGGTATAAATTTCAAATCGTTACGAAAGGTAACGAAAAAATGGTGATTGTGATTCATGATGACGGACGTAGAGAAATGTATCATTTTGATTCAGATCATGAAGAAAGTATTTCTAGTATTTCATTACGTGACTCAGAAGCAAGACAAGTTGCAGCAATATTAGGTGGAATGGTATATAAGCCTAGGGCATTAGAAAATGTTGAGATGGTCTTTGAAGGTTTAGCGATTGAGTGGTTTAAAGTGGAGAATGCAGCTCCAGCAATCGGAAAAACAATTGGTGATCTTGAAATAAGAAAAACGTATAGCGTAACGATAATTGCAGTTATGAAAAAGAATATGAAAAAGCTATTTAATCCAGGACCAGAAACAGTAATTGAAGAAGGCGATATGCTAGTAGTTTCAGGTGAGAGAGAAGAAATTAAAAAAATTATTAATGAGTTACTTTCGAATAGGGGGACTGACTAGATGGATACTTTAATTTTTGAAGTTGGTACAGCTTTAGTTCTAGTGGCAATTGCAGCAGTAATCGCTGGAAAGTTTAAGTTCTCAGTAATTCCTTTTCTAATTGTTCTTGGCATGTTAGTAGGGCCGCACGCGCCGACAATAGGTGTAATCGATCTCAAATTTATTGAAAGTGCAAGTGTAATATCCTTCCTTGGAAGAATTGGCGTTCTGTTCCTTCTCTTCTATCTAGGGCTAGAATTTTCGATGAAGAAACTAATTAAATCCGGACGTTCTATTGCGATTGGTGGAACAATCTATATTCTAATTAACTTTTCACTTGGATTATTATACGGGTTTATCATGGGATTCCCATTACTAGAAATTTTAATTATTGCGGGTATTATTACGATTTCTTCTAGTGCCATCGTTGCGAAAGTATTAGTGGATTTAAGAAGAACTGGTAATAATGAAACCGAACTAATTTTAGGAATTATTATGTTTGAAGATATATTCCTTGCTGTATATTTATCAGTCGTTTCTGGTTTAGTACTTGGGGATCATGCTTCCTTCTTAGGTGCTCTTACTTCAATTGGAATTGCTTTAGGATATATGCTTCTATTCTTTATTGTGGCTAGAAAAGCAACGCCGTTATTAAATAAATTGCTCAATATTAGTTCAGATGAAATCTTTATTATTGTAGTATTTGCTTCGTTATTCTTCATCGCTGGTTTTTCAGAAACAATTCACGTTGCAGAAGCAATCGGAGCACTTCTTTTAGGATTAGTTTTCTCTGAGACAGAGCATAGTGATCGAATTGAACATCTTGTTGTTCCATTTAGAGACTTTTTCGGAGCAATTTTCTTCTTCAGCTTCGGGTTAAGTATCGATCCGTTCTCGTTAGGCGGAGCAATATGGTTAACGCTAGGTGCGGTACTTCTTACGATAATCGGTAACTTTGTAGCAGGGATGATTGCAGGAAGACAAGCTGGATTATCTCATAAAGCTTCTACAAATATTGGATTAACAATCGTTTCAAGGGGAGAATTCTCCATCATTATGGCTAATATCGGTATCGCTGGTGGTTTAATGTCAGTGTTAAAACCATTCTCAGCACTATACGTGCTTATACTATCCATCTTAGGTCCACTTCTGACAAAAGAGTCAAAGAATGTATATAAATTTTTAAATAAAATCTTTAAGTGGGATACGAAGACTAACTAAATTTTAAAAAGTAAAAGTACAAGATACTTACTGCTTGTACTTTTATTTTTGGTAACGAAAACAGTAAAGAGAGGTAAATGATGTTAGGAGAGTTGATTCATTCAGTTTTAGTTTTTCTAGAAGGACTTGGTTATTGGGGAATTATGCTTGGATTGATGTTAGAAGTTATTCCGAGTGAAATCGTATTGTCTTATGCAGGCTATTTAGTATCAACAGGAAGCATTACATTTTGGGGAGCTGTTGCGTTCGGGACAATTGGCGGTGTAATCGCACAACTATTTATTTATTGGATTGGTCGATACGGAGGAAGACCTGTTCTTGAGCGATATGGAAAATATATTTTAATTCAGAAGAAGCATATTGATTATGCAGAAGATTGGTTTAATCGTTACGGAACTGGCGTTATCTTTACGGCACGTTTTATTCCTGTTGTGCGTCATGCTATTTCCATACCAGCGGGTATTGCGAAAATGTCACATGCTAAGTTTATTACGCTAACTACATTAGCTGTTATTCCATGGTCAATTGTGTTTGTATATTTAGGATTTAAATTAGGTTCAGAGTGGGAAAGCATTAATAAAGTAGCTGGGCCATATGTGAAATATTTTGCACTTGCTGCTATTGTTTGCGCAATTGGTTATTTTGTACTAAAAAAAATTATGAAAAAAAAGTAATTATGGAAAAGAACCTATACTAATATAGGTTCTTTTTATTGTCATTTTTCAAAGGGGGAAAGAGTATGTTTAATATTTACCATATTGTGGCATACATATAGAAAAAGAGAGCTTGGAAAGGGGAATAAAAAGAAATGGAACTCCAGTTTCAAAATGTATATCAACAGGTGGAGAATTGGTATGTGTTGGATTCGGAGCTTCCTTGGGATGTCAAAAGGATTAGAGAGGATTTATTTTCTCTTATTGAAGTATGTAAAACGCCAGTTATTTTTTGTGATACGTGTGATGCAAATCATGTACTTCTATCATTAGGGGAAGAGGAAGAGGAGTTTTTATTCCCCGTAGGTGGTTTTTATCATAAAGAAAAACAATTAATTTTCGTTTGTATGTGGGATGAGTATGAGCAAGTGCTTAAAACACTACTGCATGAATTTCGCCATGCGATGCAGCATAAGAGAGAAGTATTGTATGTTGGAAGTAAATCGTATGAAGAGAGATGGATTGAGAAAGATGCGAAGAAGTTCGCGGAGAGGAAATTAGATGAATATAAAAATAGAAAATTGATGTAAGCATAGTGGAGAAATAGCGCTATGCTTCCTTTGTTACTTACTAAAAATAAGTAATTGACTTCTATAAAGTTTAGTTCTAAACTAATAGTATGAAACGAGCGAGGTGATGAAATGAAAACAGAAGATAGATTAGGACTACTATTATGGTTTCGTTTATCACGTTTTTATAACAAGAGTATTCGTGAGACGAATCAGCATTTGAAAAAATGGAATGTATCTGCCGCTCAGTTTGATGTACTAGCTCAAGTTGGAGGACATAATCGTTTAACGCAGCAAGAGCTTGGGAAGAAGCTATTTGTTACGAAAGGAAATGTCACGCAGCTTTTAAATAAAATGGAGCAGCTGGACTGGATTGGGCGTGAACAAGAAGGTACTACGAAATATATTTCGTTAACAGAAACGGGAAGAGCTTTATATGAGGAGATCGTCCCGCCCCAGGAAACGTTCCAAGCGGAGCAGTTTCATAAATTAAATATAGAAGAACAAAATCAATTATTAAAATTACTAAAAAAATTACAGTAAGAAACAATTTTAAAGTAAATCTTGAATTCGAGATAATATGAGGTGAAGGATATGTTTAGAAAAGTTGATCATAAAAATATGGGTAGAGCAAATCACGGTTGGTTAAATACACATTTTCATTTTTCCTTTGCTAATTATTACAATCCAAATAATATGAGTTTTGGAGCGTTACGTGTTATTAACGATGATTTAGTAGCGGCACAAACTGGGTTTGATATGCATCCGCACCGCGATATGGAAATCATTTCTTACGTTGTAGATGGTGCCTTAACACATGAAGATAGCATGGGGAATAGAGGAACAATTGAGCGTGGACATGTTCAATATATGAGTGCTGGTACTGGTGTATTTCATAGTGAACATAATTTAGGAAATGAAACATTGCGTTTATTACAAATTTGGATTTTACCAGACCGTGCTGATCATAAACCAAACTATGGTGAGTTTAAATTTGATTGGAGTAAACGTGAAAATGAGTGGTTCCATATGGTTTCCCCAGTGGAAGGTGATGCGCCAATTCAAATTCACCAAGACGCGAATTTATATTCTTTATCGTTAGAGGCAGGAAAAGAAATTCATTTTCCTGTGAAAGAAGGCCGTCAATTGTACCTTGTACAAATTGAAGGAAGTAGTGTGATAAATGGTGAGATACTTGTTATGCGCGATGCGGCAGAAGCAGTAGAAGAAGATATTCATATTCAAGCGAAAGAGCAATCACACTATTTAGCAATTGAGCTAAAAAAATAACAAAATGTTTATAAAAAAGAGGACACCTGATAGGGTGTCCTCTTTTTGTGTGGAATTATCTGAAAAATGTTTCTCAAATTTTTGGAAGAGGTATCGGGTTAAAAATTCAGAATTTTATAAAAGTGTCAAAAATCTTTATGGGAATGGGGAATGTTATAGTGAAAAAGCAAGTCATTTCATCAGCATTAGCGTTAACTGTTATCGCCGGGGGATTTGGAACGTTTGGAGCAACGACAACGAAAGCAGAAGAACAAAAAATTCAATATCATCAAGAATTTAAAACACCTGCATACATAGGTGAAGAATGGAAAGCACCGGAAGGACTAGATAAAAAAGAGACGGTCTTTCAATATTTAGAGAGTAAAAAAGATATGTTTAAACTAGCAGGAAATATTGAAACACATTTTAATGTCATTGGGGAAGAAAAAGATGCTGAATCTGGTACGACACATGTGAAGTTAGTTGAGAAACATAATAACATTCCTGTGTATGGTTCAGACCAAACTGTTACACTAGATAAAGAGAATAATGTAAAAGCATTCTTCGGACAAGTTATTCCGAATTTAGAGGATAAAAATATTCCTACCTTTGCAAGTATTAGTGCAGAACAAGCAGAAACAATTGCAAAGGCAGATATTGAAAAAGAAGTTGGTAAAGTAAAGAATTATGATGGTGTGAAAAAAGATTTATTTGTGTATGAAAAAGATGGAAACTACTATCTTGCATACTTAGTTAAGGCATCGATTTCAAAACCAGCTCCAGGCTATTGGCATTACTTTGTTGATGCAACAAATGGAAATGTGATTGAGAAATATAATGCTGTAGATAACATTACAGGATTTGGTTACGGAGTATTAGGTGCTAGACAATCATTTGAAATTGCTCAAAATGAGAAGACAGGAGCATTCCATTTATTTGATGGTAAGCGTGGACAAGGTGTTCATACGTTTGATGCAGAGAATATGGATGAAAACTGGTTTAACATATTCTCACAATGGTTTGGATATACAGGTGTCGAAGTAGAAAGTAAAAATAAGTTCTTTGATGACAAAGCAGCGGTTGATGCGCATGTAAATGCAGGGAAAGTATACGATTACTACAAAAAGACATTTAACCGTAACTCTTTCGATGATAAAGGCGCGAAGCTGATCTCCTCTGTTCACGTAGGAGAAAGCTGGAATAACGCAGCTTGGAACGGTATCCAAATGATGTATGGTGATGGAGATGGCAAGACATTTATTCCATTATCTGCTGGCCTAGATGTTATCGGGCACGAATTAACACATGCTGTAACTGAGCATACAGCAAACCTTGTTTATAAAAATGAATCAGGTGCGTTAAATGAATCGTTATCTGATATTATGGGTGTCATGGTTGAGAAGAAGAGCTGGGATTTAGGTGCTGATATTTATACACCTGGTAAACCTGGGGATGCGCTTCGTTCTCTGAAAGATCCAGCATCTATTCCAAACCCATTAAAACCAGGTGAAGGTTACCCAGATCATTACAATAAACGCTATACTGGAACAGCTGATAATGGCGGCGTTCATATTAACAGTAGTATTAACAATAAAGCTGCGTACTTAGTATCTGACGGTGGCACGCATTACGGCGTGAAAGTAACTGGAGTGGGCCGTGAAGCGACAGAAAAAATTTACTACCGTGCTCTTACTAAATATTTAACTGCAAACTCTGACTTTAAAATGATGCGTCAAGCAGCACTTCAGTCAGCAGAAGATTTATATGGTAAAAACTCTAAAGAGTTACAAGCTGTAACGAAAGCTTATGATGCAGTAGGCGTTAAATAATAAGAGAAAAAGACCTGACTATGACGTCAGGTCTTTCTTTATCCAGCAAGCACTGGATTGGTGTAGGCTGATTAAAGTTTCACTTTATTTAGTCACGAATACCTAATGCGATTTTCGCCATACGTGACATACGTTCTTTCGACCATGGTGGATTCCAAACGACATTTACTTCTATTTCGTTTACTTCAGGTACGTTCGTTGATAGTACTTTTTTAACGTCTGATACGATTTGACCAGCCATTGGGCAGCCGATAGAAGTCATCGTCATTGTAATGATAGCATTATTATTTTCATCCGCTGTAACGTCATAAACTAATCCAAGATTGATAATATCAACACCTAGTTCAGGATCAATAACAGCTTCTAAGTTTGCATATAATTTTTCTTCAAATGCTTGTTGTGACATGTGTAGCACCCCCTACAGATTAATGATATCGATTCTCATTATAACGGATATATGTATAATGTGCAGGGAATGAGCTCAAAAAAATATTCCTCTTGAAAGAGGAATATTTTTTTGAGCTATTCAGTTTTAAAATGAGATACGAGTTGATCTAATTCTTCAACCGTTTGTTTCATTTGTCTTGCAGTTACTGTCATTTCATTCATAACAATAACTTTCTGCTCAGCAGATTGTGCCGTTGCGGCTGTTTCACTAGATACTTCATTTGAAATAGAAGCGATGTTATTAAGTGAAGCGTTCATTTCTTCAGCGCTTGCAGCCATTTCTTCAGCAGTTGCTGATATGTCTTGCATTTGAGTTGATACTTTATTTACTTGTTCAACAATTGTTGTGAAAGAAGTACCAGCCTCACGAACGACAGTAATGCCTTCAAATGCTTCAGAACGACCTTTAGACATCATAGAACTAGCTGTTTCTGTATCATTTTGAATTTGATTTAGTAATTGGTTAATATCTGTTGCAGCAGTTTTAGATTGTTCCGCAAGTTTACGAACTTCATCAGCTACGACAGCAAATCCTTTTCCTTGCTCACCAGCACGAGCTGCTTCAATAGAAGCGTTTAAAGCAAGTAAGTTTGTTTGCTCAGCGATATTAGAAATAGATTGTACAGCCGTATCAATATATTTCGTATGGGTGATTAGACGTTCGACTACTTCTGATGTAGCATTTACAGCTTCATGTATCGTTGTCATTTGTGAAACAGATTTTTGGATAACAGTACTTCCATCGTTAGCATGTTCAGATGTAGCTACAGCAAGTTCGGCTACAGATGAAGCAGATTCAGCGATGCGTTGAACGCTTATTGCCATATCATCCATCGCAGTTGAGCTTTCTTCCATACTAGAAGTTTGCGATTGAATACTTGAATTTAAGTTGGACATCGAGCTTTGAACTCGTATTGTTGCCTCGCGTGATGTATTAGTCTTTTCTAGCATATTTTCAGAAGCTGTTTGTACTTCTACAGATGTTTTTTGAACACGATTAATGATATGTTGCAGGTTTTCTAACATTTTATTAAACGATGATGCAATTGCACCGATTTCATCATTGCTATTTACTTGTAGACGGGCTGTTAAGTCGCCTTCTTGAGAGGCTAATTCTTTTAGCTTAATATCAATTTGTTGAATTGGTTTTACAAGCTTACCAGAGAACCACCATGCAAGAATAATTGCAGTTACAATACAAATAACAAGTGATAAGAAGACAACATATTCAATTCGTAGTGAAGATTGATCGATTTTTTCAATAGATTGTTCGCGTAATTTAGCTTGTTCATTACTGTAATTTGTGAAATCACCAATTACTTTATAAACAGTACCATTTTCTGTAGAAGCTACTTGTAAAGCTTCTTCCCATTTTTGTTCTTTTGCAAGAGTGAATACTTTCTCTTCAATGAACTTTCTCCAAGTGGATCCTAATTCCATTGTGCTTTTCACGGACTGAGAAGTGTTAGGGTTAGAAAGAAGTTGCCCTTTTGTATCTTCAAGACGTTTACTCATCTCATTAAACTTGTCTAATTCGACTTGATCATGTTGTAGCAAATAACCTCTTAAAGCAGAAAGTTGTACTTGATAAGCGTCTCCGCGCTCTTTCAATTCTGTTGCAAGAGGAGAAATTTCTTTTTGTAATGTTTCAGCTTTATGAGACTGATCCATGGTAAAGAATAAAATAAAAGCTAAGGCAATGCCGAATAAAGCACAAATCGTTCCCATCATGAACATTAGTTTTTTTCTGATACCTATAAAATTCATATGATAAAAAGCCTCCTTTTTAAAATCTTAGTATTAGAATTAATTAATGTAAAAAATTGAAAGAAAGCTTTATTCCAGTAGGAATAAAGCTTTCCTCTTTCCTTTAGGAATTATAGCAGACAGAATGGGAGATAGAAAGAGATATTTTAGCGTGAAAAAAGAGAGACTCTAAATCGCTCTTTCTAACAATTTAGAGTTCGTAGAAGTATAAATGGAATTTTCATTTTAACCATTTGTTTTGAAATGAGAAACGAGCACTTCAAGTTCTTGTACAATTGTTTTCATTTCTGATGATTTTTTAGCAACGATACTCATTTTGTTTACTTGGTCACCAGCTGAAGTTGCTGTTTGTGATGTTTCGGCAGCAACTTCATTTGAAATAGAAGCGATATTATTTAAAGCTGCATTCATTTCTTCAGAACTTGCGGCCATTTCTTCAGTAGTTGCAGACATTTCTTGTATTTGTGTAGATAAATTGTTAATGTGATTAACAATTTCTGAGAATGAAGATCCAGCGGTACGAATGACTGTAATTCCTTCAGAAGCTTCTGACTGACCTTGTGTCATCATGTCATTTGCTATTTTTGTGTCCGCTTGAATTTGATGAAGTAAATGGTTAATATCAGTTGCTGCTAGCTGAGATTGTTCAGCAAGTTTTCGTACTTCATCGGCAACAACAGCGAATCCTTTTCCATGTTCACCAGCACGGGCCGCTTCAATAGAAGCATTTAAAGCGAGTAAATTCGTCTGCTCGGCAATATTAGAAATAGATTGAAGTGCAGTATCAATATGATTCGTATGTGTAATAAGTCGCTCTACCACTTGTGATGTAGCGTTAACAGCTTCGTTAATTGTATGCATTTGTGTAATAGACTTCTCAATGACTTTATTTCCATCATCTGCTTTTTCAGAAGTTGTAACAGCTAGGCTAGCGACAGAAGATGCAGTTTCTGCAATACGCTGAACACCCGTTGCGATATCATCCATTGCGGTTGAACTTTCTTCGATGCTAGAAACTTGGGAACGAATATTGTGCACAAGAGCATTCATAGTCTCTTTCGATTTTGTGGTATTTTCCATAGAAGCAGTTGTTTCGATAAATACATTTTCAGAAGCTTCTTTTACACTTGTTGATGTTTGTTGAACTTGCTTTATTATACGCTGTAAGTTAGCAAGCATTTGATTAAAGGAATTTGCAATGTCACCAATTTCATCTTTACTCGTTACGTGTAATCTAGCGGTTAAATCGCCATCTTGCGAAGCTAATTCTTTTAACTTCGCATCAATTTGTCGAATCGGTTTAACGAGTTTACCAGAGAACCACCATGCCAATAGAATAGATGTTAATGTACATGTAATGAGTGAGAAGAAAATAATATATTGAATAAGGGATGAAGAAGACTCTACGTCAGCAATTAATACATCCCGTTTGTCATTTTCTTCATTTGTATATTTAGTAAAACGACTTAAAAGGTCATTTACATAATCTGTTTGAGCAAGAGCAATTTTGGATGCTTCATCCCATTTTCCTTCACGCGCAAGAGGGAGGACTTCATTATCTACGACGCTGCGCCATTTTGCTCCCATTAAAATGGCCTCTTTCATTCCTTCTGGGAGTTTTTTATCACTTGTTACTTTCTCCCTAGTATCAGCTAGTTTTTTTCCTTCCCGGTTGAATTTATTCAATCCTTTTTGGTCATGTGATAGTAAATATTCTTGTAAACCAGCGACCTGTGCTTGGAACCAATCGCCACGTTCTTTTAAAATCGTTGCTCTTTTCGATACATCATTCTTTAACGTTTCGATTTCACTTGCTTGATGCATCGCAAATGAAAGAATAACAATAAGAGCAATGCTAAATAAGGAAGAAATGCTTAAGAGTGTGAACAGTAGTTTTTTTCGAATGCTAACATATTTCATCGTTACCCCTACCTTTTAAAACTGTTTATTATAATTTATAAATATCTAGAACGAAATTAATAAAAACATGATTAAGAAGTTATTAATCTGTTCCATGAAAATTATAGCAGATAATGGAATATGGCAGATTAATGTGAGTAAATGTTCTTAAAATGTATACATTTGTATATCAAAAAATTCATAAATAAAAATTAGAAATGGTATTGTAATTTGAAATAACATCATGTATACTTCTAATTAGTTGATAACGATTATCAGTATCAACTGAAACATTACTCTTCGTTATGTTGGTCATACCCCTTTTTGACGACGTAAGTCAGAGACAAAATGTTGAAATATCTTGTGTCCTATTCTACAGAATTATGGTAATCTCCAACCTCAACTTATATGCGTAAGCATGCAAAAAAGGATCCTATCCGTGAAGGGATCCTTTTTTGCATGTTGTCGCAATTAATGTATATAGACCTGGTATACGTTCTTCAATTCCTTCAGGTGAAGTAGAAGGGAAAACCCACCTTTGATGAGATCCGTGTTCTTCAACTAGCTTTTCAATTTTAAAACGTTCTTCCGCAAGTGTTGTAACAATTTCTCCTAATGTCCAGCGGCGTACGTTTGTTTTCGGTAAAGCCTCTTTCTGCGATTCTGTAAGAAGAATGCTATAAGCAACATCATCTTCAATCAATTCTTTATCGAAATAATTTCCATTGGCCCGAAATGATGGATGATCTACACCTAATAATTTAGTGTAAACAGGATGATAGTCACGAAGGATAAGCATTCCATCTTGTTTAAGTAAGTTAGCAATCTTTTGAAAGAGTGGTTTTAAATCTAAAAAGTAATGAAGTACACCAAGTTCCAGCAAGACGACATCAAATGATTCGGAAAGATTTACATCCAGTACATCAGAGACGATGTATTGGATAGAGACACCAGCGGCTTCTGCAAGTTCATTTGCATATTTGGCATTACTCGCTGAAATATCAACAACTGTTACGTCAGATCCTAATAGGGAAAGAGCGACGGCTTTGTTTCCTTTTGACCCGAGTAAATTAATAATACGTTTTCCTTTTGGCGATTGTATGTAAGGTAAATAATGTGCTACTTCGCGTGTGGGCTCTTCCATAATCTTTTTCGCATAATCAACTGGCGCCCCGTGGCGATTCGTCCAAGCTTCATAAGCAGCTGCATTCCAGCTTTTTTCATTCATCATGCTTAGTTGCTTTTGATTCAATGTTATCACTCCTTTTACGAACGTATAGTTATTCGGCAGGAAGATGGGATTTCCTTTTCTTTTTAAATAAAGTTTGATTTTTCTATAATTAAATCGTAAAATACGTGTTATACGTAAAAGCGTTGAAAAGGAAAAGTAGGATGAAACCATTCTTTCCAGAGAGCTTCGGTAGGTGAGAAGAAGCAAGAATATTCATTTGAACAATGGCCTTTGAGCTTCGTCCTGAACTTATCAAATGATAATAGTAGGCGGCGACGAGAGTTGGTACTCGTTATCAAAACCACAGTATAAGAGCATATAGCTCCGTACTTGTTAAGGCTAATTATGTGAGTGATTGGCGAAATAAGGTGGTACCGCGACTGTTTATACAGCCCCGCCCTTATCTTTTTTAAGATAAGGGCGGGGCTTTTTATATTTTAAAGGAGGAATATAGGATGAGTATTTTTATTGGAGGCGCTTGGCCGTATGCAAATGGTTCGTTACATCTTGGGCATATTGCTAGTTTGTTACCGGGAGATATTTTAGCACGTTATTACAGGGCAAAAGGTGAGAATGTGTTGTATGTTTCAGGAAGTGATTGTAATGGAACACCCATTACAATTAGAGCAAAACAAGAAGGTGTGACGGTGGTAGAAATTGCTGATAAGTATCACGAAGAGTTTGAGCGATGTTTTCATAGCCTTGGTTTTACTTATGATTGCTATACACGTACAGATAGCGAGCATCATCATGAAACAGTTCAAAAAGTTTTTTTACGTTTATTAGAGGAAGGTTATATTTATAAAAAAACAGTGGAACAAGCATATTGCGAAACGTGTACACAGTTTTTACCAGATCGTTACGTAGAAGGAGTTTGTCCTCATTGCCATGAAGCAGCAAGAGGAGATCAATGTGATGCTTGTTCGGCCATTTTAGATCCACTCGATTTGTTAGAAAAGAAATGTAAGTTATGTGGTAGTACGCCATCTGTACAGGAAACAGAGCATTTCTATTTCGCATTGCATACATTTCAGGAGCAAGTTAAAAGGGATGTAGAAATCGCAAAGCAAACAGGGGCATGGCGTGACAATGCGATTCAACTAACAGAGAGATATGTTAAGGAAGGATTACTAGATAGGGCTGTATCACGTGATTTACCAATCGGGGTACCAATTCCAGTAGAAGGGTATGAAGATAAAAAAATTTACGTATGGATTGAAGCAGTGACAGGATATTATTCTGCAAGTAAACATTGGGCTGAAAAAACAGGGAAAGATGACCAAGAGTTTTGGGATAAAGAAACGAAAACGTATTATGTACACGGAAAGGATAATATTCCATTTCACTCTATCATCTGGCCAGCGGTATTACTTGGAATAGGAGAAGAAGCAATTCCTCGTCATATCGTTTCAAATGAGTATTTAACGGTAGAAAAAAGAAAATTATCGACAAGTAAAAACTGGGCAGTATGGGTACCTGATATATTAGAAAGCTATGATCCAGATTCGATTCGTTACTTTTTAACAGTAAATGCACCAGAAAATCGTGATACTGATTTTTCGTGGCGTGAGTTTATTTACAGTCATAATAGTGAATTGTTAGGTGCATATGGGAACTTTGTGAACCGGACATTAAAGTTTATTGAAAAGTACTATGATGGCGTTGTACCGAAGGGAACTATTCATGTAGAGCTGAAAGAGAAGATAGAAGGATTATATATAAATGTAGGAGAATCAATTGAGCAAACTAAATTTAAAGTGGCTCTAGAAACATTATTTGATGCAGTACGTTTTGCAAATAAATACTTTGACGAAAAGCAGCCTTGGAAACAAAGAGAAGATGATCCAGTTTCATGTGAAGAAACGATTTATAATTGTGTTTATCTTATCGCTAATTTTGCAAATCTCCTTGAACCATTTTTACCATTTTCAAGTGAAAGAGTTCGAAACACATTGTCGATTGTTAAACGAAATTGGGAACCGCAAAATACGTTGCCCAATAGAATTGATAGCGTGCAGCCATTATTTGAACGAATCGATGTAAAACAAATTGAGCATGAGATAGAGAAACTGTATGGAGCGGTAAAGTGAACGAGAGAGAAAAGACCTTTCAAGTAAATGAAAGGTCTTTTCTTATGCACTATGCACACGATTATGTTTGTTTTCTTTTCTATACGTAAGGAGCTGAGGAGTGAAAATACCAAACAATATAAATATAATTCCAATCCACTGCATAAGCGTTACAACTTCATGTACAAGTGTAATAGAAGCGATAATGGCCGTTGGTAATTCAGCTGCTCCTAATATTGTACCAAGTCCTATTCCGACTTTCGGTACACCAATTGAAAAACAAATGACAGGTACGACAACGCCGAACAATCCGAGGAAGAAAGCATATTTCCATAGACCGGCTTGCAGGGCACCATCTGTTAAAAAGGTTGGCGGGAAGAATAGGCAGACGATAAGGGTAGCACTTGTTGTCATGAGAAAGCTTTTCGTATAAGGCGGAACATCTGTAGCAACGCGTCCACTTGCAAAAACATAGAATGAAAAAGAGACAGCAGCTAATAATCCAAAGATAATACCTTTCGTAGAAAAACTTTCTCCTAGACCTTCAAAGACACCGCCAGCAAACAATGTACCAGTGAATAAAATGATGATAGATATAACTTTTTCACGACTTGGAAACGTTCGATTTGCAATAGCTTCGATGACTACTCCGATCCATGTGAACTGGAAGAGTAGAACGACAGCGATAGATGCTGGCAGTTCTTCTACAGAAATAGCATAGAAAATACCAGTCATACTCATTGTTGTGCCGACTGTTAATAATGACAAGAATTGCTTTTTTGTTACTTTATGGCGTGAAAAGAAAAGAACGAGCAGAAGTAGTCCAATCCATCCGAAGACATATTGTCCCCCTAATAGTTGATGTGCTGAAAATCCGTTAATAAATCCGAGTTTGAAAATAGTTGAAAGCACGCCGTAGCTACAAGCACCGAGTAAAACGAGTAGTGAATACTTAAACTTCTCCATAAAAATCCTCCTTTTAAAATAAAAAACGCCCGCTATCCAAATAAGGACAACGGGCGAACGAAACAGAGTAACATACTCTACAAAATTCCGCCATTCATACAAAGTATGAATTTGGGGTATGAAATTACAATAGGTTTTACATTGCCTTTGGGAATACAATGGAGCATTTTACACCTTGAGGTGTGTTTTGTATTCCATAAGGAAACTGATGTTTATCTAATATTTGTTTTACAATATATAACCCAAGACCACTACCTTGTACTAAGCCATGTTTGTCAGGATTTGCGCGATAGAATGGCTCAAATAAATGGGCAAGTTTATCTTCATCAATTTGAGAACCTGTATTTAATACTTCTAATGCGTAACCGTTTGGCTTTTCATAAAGCTTTATATATACATGCTGATGGTCAATTGTATAATGAATTGCGTTTGAAATAATGTTAAAAATAGCAGTTTGCATAAATTTAGGATCAGCTAAAATTTGTACATCTTGTTTAATGTTAGATTGAACATTTAATTGTTTTACAGATACAAAATAATCTACTTTCTTTATAACGTCCTCAATAATATTAGTCAATGAGATAACTTTTAAATTGGGTTTAAATTGAGGGTTTTGTATTTTGGATAATTCTGACACCTTTTCCGTTAATATGTTAATATCTTGCATCATCTCATATGAACGTTTTAAATATTTATCTCTATCTTTATAAGCGCCAATTCCGTGAATCATGCCATCGAGTTGTCCCATAACGGCTGCGATTGGTGTTTTTAATTCATGGGATATCATAGACATAAATTCTTTACGAGATTGTTCTAATTGTTGTTCCTTCTTGATTTCATTTCTTAAATCTTGATTGCTTTCATGTAAATTTTTCACAATAGTAGGTACTTGTGAGGCAGCTACTTGCAAATTAAAATCTGTTTGATCTGTATTTTTGTTAAGTAGCTTTTTATCTGAGAAATCAAGATTCATAATATCTTTTAAAGCATCGCTCATATATTGGAAAGGTTTGGCGATTATTTTTGCGTAGATTAAAGATCCAAGCAGAGATAATGCAAGCATTGTCGCCCCAATATGTGGAGCTAATTGCTGCAACACATCTGTTAACGATGGATTATCATGTGTATCATTTGTTTTACTTGCTGCATTTTGTGTATGTAAGGCATCATTGTTAGTAACTTGCTTTTCCGCTTCTGTAAGTGAAGACGTTGTGTTACTTTTCCCCGGAATATTTTGTGCATGTTCTTTTGCTTTTGCAGTTTGGCTAGGCTGCAAAAGATGATTGATGGCTGTAGAGAGTGTATTCATGTCTATTTGAGAAGATTGAAAATTAGAGATGCTACTCTCTGACACAGCTTTATTTTGCTTTGTTTTACTTTGGTCGTTTTGTTTGTCTGATTCCGCTTGTTCCGCAGTTTGTGTTCCAGACGCTCTCAAACGATCTTTATCGTAATTTGAGGCTAGAAAATAAATAATTTGATAAAGACAAAGTGATAACAAAATACAAAATAATAAGGTTTTGATGAATATATTTTTGGTGATGTTGTCTTTGCTACGATTCGATTTTGTAGCCAATGCCTTTCACCGTTTTAATATAAGGAATTTCTAATTTTTTTCGTAAGTTTTTAATATGTGTATCTATAACTCTCACATCACCAAAATGTTCATAGCCCCATACCTTATTCAACAAATCACTTCTTGATAGTACTTTTCCCCGATTTTGCAGTAAAGTATATATAATTTCAAATTCTTTTGTAGTCAATTCAATTTGATTACCATGAACATAAGCGGCATATGCTGTAGAATTTAACATCAATTCATGGAATTGTAGTATAGTTGCAGCTTCTGCTTCCTTCGTTGCTGCCCTTCTCAATACAGCTTCTACACGTTTTATAAATACGGTGTAATGGAACGGTTTTGTAATATAGTCATCAATACCTAACTCAAATCCTTTAATTTCACTTTCTTCATTATGTAAGCCTGTTAGCATAATGATTGGTACATCAGATTGTCCTCGCATAATTTTACAAATACTATAGCCATCTATATCTGGTAACATTACATCGAGGAGGACAAGGTCGTATGAATTTTTTTGGAAAAGAAGAATGCCTTCTGTACCAGCACCAACTACATCAACAGTAAAGTTTTGTGCCATTAGAAATTCACGAATAAGTTCTTGTATATCTGGGTTGTCTTCAATCACCAGTATATGCGTCATAGTAACACCTCCTAAATAACGCTTTTTACTGCAATATTCGAATTCATCATTTTTCGGATGACTCAGATTGTTTATACATATAATAAGCCCCCGCTATAAAATAGTAATGAAAGTAGCAAGGGGGATTGTTTAGTGTCACTGAATATTTCAGAATTACAGTAGTTCTATTATAGTATGTATTGTAAAATTTATAAAATATTATAACTGTATAATTTTAATATCCATGTTTATCAATGTTACGATGATGTTGAACGCAATCTATTTTTATTATATATGTAAATACAGTTGTTTTGCTACTGTAAATGAATAAATAAAATAAGCCAAGACATAAAATTCTTGGCTACACGTAAATCTTGTTCTTAGGTTAATTTACAGTGACAGTAGCTTGCTGCTGAATGCGCTCAAATAACCAGTGAATATCATTGTTAAACATACGAATACAACCAAGTGTTGTTGCTTTCCCGATTGCTTGATTATTGTTAGTTCCATGAATCGCATACGTTGTTCCGTAAGTTCCTGCCATATTTAATCCGAGCCAGCGGTCCCCAAGTGGATTACGTGGATCGCCGCCTTTAATTTTTCCTGTATAGTAAGGACGGTTTTTAATTTTATTTACAATTTGAAAAGTACCCTTAGGTGTAGGTGTTGCTGCTTTTCCAGTAGCGACAGTGAAACTTTTTATGAATTTTCCATTTTGATAATAATCCATTTTATTTAGTTGTGTGTTTACGATAAGCTGATCTTTCGTTGTAGCTGCTTCTGCAGTAGTGAATGGAAGAGTTAAAAATCCTAATGATAATAGCGCACTTAATAATAATTTTTTCATTATATTCTCCTTTTACTTCTTGTAGTAGTCTTACATACAATGAATTTGTAATCCTCGTAATGCTTGATTAACATTTTCATCTAATGTTTCAAAGAAGGTAGTAATCTTTGGATTGCATTTGTTGTTTTTATCAATAAGTAATCTTTCGTTTAATAAAAGCTCACCATGTAGTCCAAAACTTTGAACTTGAATATTTAGTTCATCTTCAGTTTCAGAAATAATTGGTAAGAAATAGTGAAAAGCTTTCGTTGGAATGATGTAGCTTTTGCCAATCATGCTTTCTGGATTTGAATTCACCCATTTTCTAGTGACAATCTTAATGTTCTTTTTTGAAACGATAAAAGACAGCGTAGTAGATTTTGTTAAACTTACGTCAAATTCATTTGTTTCACATATTTGTAAATTAAAAACGGTTTCATTTTGATGAGATTCAACATTCGTATTAATAAAATCGTGCATTTTATAAGCTTCCATTTCTTATTCACCCTTTTTTCAATTTCGAAAAGCGACTTATATTTATTCAATTTAATGTTTAGTCATATATTAGCTAAATTTTTCAACAAATTCCGATATAATCTTACAATACGTATATGAAGCTAATATGAAGTTCGTATGAGTTTGTGGTGGTTTTTTATAGAGAACAAAATAAGATAGTTTTTTAGTGTTAAAAATTGGATAAAAAATGTATATTAATGGATTTCATTCGCGTGATATATAGTTGTTAGCTTGTTTTTAAATGCTAATAGATATAAGTAAATAGAGAACAAAAAAATTTAGTGTGAGCCTTACAAAAATGTAATAAAAATGTAAGCTATTGTGATAGTTATTTCGACATTTTTTTTATACAATAATAGTAAGAAGTTGTACGTGACTGAAAGGAGAGATGACATGGAATGGGTTCATGAATTATTTCAGCAATACGGGTATTATGTTGTACTTGTCGGGTTGCTGTTAGAATATATTGCGCTTCCGTTTCCGGGAGAGCCAACATTAGCATATGCGGGATTTTTAGCACAGAAGGGTGATTTAAGTTTACCAATTTTAATTATCTTATCCTTTATTGGGACAAGTGTAGGAATGACGATTCAATACTTTTTAGGAAATAAATTAGGTATGCCTTTCGTTCAAAAATATGGGAAATACGTATTTTTAACACAAAGAAAAATCGACTTAACAAGAATGTGGTTTGATAAGTATGGGTACTTCCTGATCTTTATCGGTTTCTTTATTCCTGGTGTACGCCATTTTACAGGATACTTTGCAGGAATTATTAATCTACCATTCCGTCGTTTTGCGATTACAATTTATTCAGGTGCTCTGTTTTGGGTGTCATTCTTCTTAATCGGTGGTTATTGGTTAGGTGGAAACTTACATGATATTTTTGGGGTGTTAGAAGGTCATATTGGTAAAATCATTTTTGGAGTTATCGTAATCGTAGCAATTACGCTAGGCATTCGTTTCCGTAAACAGTTAAAACGAGTATTGTTACAAAACGCAAGTTAATATGGAATCCATTCTATGTCAAAATTTAGGAAGGCGGTGCAAAAGCACTGCCTTTTTTATTTTATCCCGCTATTTGTCGGGCTGCCCGTAAAAGTCCGATTGGTGAGGGTTGATAATCAGTGGGGGATGAACAAAACCCCCACTGATTAAAGTTTCATTTTATGTTCCAATCTATTTTTAACTTTCCTTTTAGCTGATTTCCGCTAACTATAATGTAATAAGTTCCTGTCTTAATTGCCGCGAACTGGTATGTATTAGGTCCAGCTGGAGCTAAATAATTTTCTTCCTCTTGAAATTCACTAGCCATTTTTATGTCCCCCATGTAGCCATTCGAATTTTCAGCTCGTGATTCAATGGTGAATTCTAATATGTCCCCTCGTTTTAGTTCAATTGGGACTTTATGTTTACCACTAAAATGTTGAAAAGATGCTTCGAAAGAGTTATCTGTTTTTGTTTCGACCCATTGTTCTTTTGATGTTCCAAACCTTTCTAAATCTACTAAGTTAATTGTGATAAATATAATAAACACAATGCTTGGTACGAAATATTGTAGCCACTTAAATTTTGTTGCTATAACTGTACATAAATAGAAAGAAAGAGAACATAATGCACCAATTGATCCGAGGAACAAGAACTGTATTAGACTAGCTTCTTTAAATGTTAGGAAGGGAAGAAAAAATAAATAGCCGCAAAAAATATAAAGTAATAATGTCTTCAGTCTTGTATGTGTTTTTAATTTCAATTTATCGATGCAAATAGAACAAAAAAATGCATATGCAGCAAGAATAGGAACGAAGGGAACATATAGCAGTTCTCGTAATCCAGCTAAGAAACTATATAATGTTTGTTGACTAGTTGTTAAGAGAAGCGTGCTAATAAATAATAATAATAATAATAGGAAAGTCGCTGTAAGCTTAGTAAGAATATAGGAAAAAGTAGATGTTTTATTCATATGTCACTTCCTTTGTTTAATATTTCACATTCATTATATAGGTTATTTTCATCATAATACATCCTTATTTTTGTCAATTATTATAGTCGTAATGACAATTATAATTGACAAAAATAAGGATATTATTTACAATTTTAATTAAATAAATGAAAAAGAGGGAAGATATGAAGCTTCAAAATCGAGTGAGGGAATTGCGAGCAAAGCATCGTTTATCACAAGGGGATTTAGGGAAAGCGATTGGCTCATCACGGCAAACGATTAGTTTAATTGAGCGTGGGGATTATGCACCATCTATTGTATTGTCGTTAAAAATCGCAAAAATTTTCAATGTACCGGTGGAGGAAATATTCACGTTAGTGGAGGGGGAAGAGGAAGATGAAGAGTAAACGAAAAAAACAATTTGATTTTGTGGGGAAAATAGCATTAAGTATGATGGGTGGTTTTTTAACATCTTATATAGCTTTAGATTTACTCTCGGATGAACCGAGAAAATTATCATCTAATCTATTTATAGGTGTATGTACTATTTTTGGAATTTTAATGATGTACTACACTTGGAAGAATACACGTATGTTAGCGGAAGCACGCGATGAAGAAGAGAGCGTACAAGGCAGAAAATTAGGCATTATAAGTATATATTTACGTGTAGGTGATATAGTTACGCAGGCATGGTTTGTATATGCAGTTATTACATGCAGACGTGCACTGGTGCAGGATACAAATGTTTCATTTGCGGTGTGGAATTTAGTAGCTTCTATTGTCTGTTTAACTACTGTAGTGATTATCGGGCTCATAACAAAAAATCGTTATAATAAGCTATATCCTGAACAAGGTGTAACATATATGGAATCTATGAAAATGTGGACGAAAAACGCAGATGAAGGATTAAAACACATTGTGCATGAGGCTGGATATAAAGCGTATGAATTTACGAATACAATATTAGCATATGTATGGTGGGCTGCCGTTATATATACAGCGGCTAGTAATATCGATTTTGTATTAATTGGCTTAATCTCATTTATTTGGATATTGCATCTCGGAAAATTCATGTACGAAATGCAGAGGAAAATGATTTATTAAGGAGAGAAAAGAGTGGATATTTTAAGAAGGCCAGCTAGTTCAATGACGGCGGCGCTAGTTTTGTCCATTTTATACGGAGTAATCCGAACTGGAAAATTAGAAGTAATGTTGAATATATGGGCAGTATTTGGAATTGTATTATTAGTGTTAGCCATTCATGAGCTAGGGCACGTACTATTTGGCTTGATAGGTGGTTTGAATTTTAAATTTATGACAGTAGGACCTATCACTGTTCAAAAGGAAAAAGGCAAATTACGCATTCGAGAAAATAAATTATGGGCGTACTTTGGTGGCGTGGTGATGTTAGCGCCGTCTTCTATAGAGACACCGAACCTTTCAAAGAAATGGGCATGGATGACTTTAGGTGGGCCAATTATGAGTTTACTATTCGGTATTACTTCAGGTTACATATATATGGTGAGTTATTATCAATATCTTTTATATTTTTCCGTTTTCCACTTTGTGATTTTTGCAGTTACAATCGTGCCGATAAAAGGAACGCTTCTGAGTGATGGTATGCAATTTCTCATTTTAATTAAAGATGATGAAAAAGCTAAGCAGCATTTATATACGATTCAAATATCGAGTGAGTTATTTAGTTATAAAAGACCGAAAGATTGGGATGAGAGATTAGTAGAACTTAGTGAGGAAAAATTAAAAGAGGATAAAAGTATAAGAGAGATAATGAGCGGACTTATGCTCGTCTTTTATGCCCGAGCTGATCAAAGGGGAATGGAAAGAGCAATACCGTATATAGAACAAATTGTTCAACTATCTGTAACGAAGGAAAATAAATTTTTCGTTAGTAGTTTTCATAGTTGGTATCTTTTATATAAAGCTCTTTATCAGATAAATAGCCTTTCTCTGCAAGAAGCAAAGGAACATGCAAAGGCCATTACCAAAATGGATTTAAACGGATATTACCGTACACAAGGAATTATTAAATATTTAGAGGACGATATGGAAGCTTCCCGCACTTATATGAAGAAAGCTGATAAAGAATTGGAGAGTGCTGAGAAGAGTGGAATGGGATATTTACAAGTAGAGAGAGAATGGTTTGAGCAGCTACAGGCGAGGGTATCTTACGATGGGTGAGGTATCCTCTTTTTTATATGTCATCTTATAACGTTCCATAAACAGCCTAGGACGAGTAAAATAAGATAAGAAGAGCAAAGCTTGGAGGAAGTAAATATGGAAATTTTATCAATTGTTTTGATAGTCTTGCTCATTTATGTTGTTTTTAAAGTAGCATATGTAGCATTAAAGATACTCGCGATCCTATTAATTATCTTTTTAATCGTAGAGTTCGGCAGTAAGTTGCTTGGGGGATAGGGTATGTTGTGTGTTTCGAGTGTCGAAGATTGTCGTTAAATCGATATCTTGTGTCGAATCGTCGATATAATGAAAAAATCGTTGATATAAGTGGAGAAACGATCGATATATTTGAAAAATCGTTGATATATTTAAGTGAATACTAAGTGGGGTATATGGAAAAGAAGTTGCCGTGGAGGTAACTTCTTTTTATTTTGGTGATGGAGTATGAACAGGAAAGAATAGCAAACAAAAAAGCCGGAAGATATTCTTCCAGCTTACGAGTTACTTTCAATTTGACGACCATTTTCTTCTTCAGTGTCTTGTAAAAGATTGAATACATCTGCTAGGCAGAATGCGATAAACCAAGTCCATAGACCGTGGAAGAAAGCAGAGCTTAATTGAAGTGGTAATGTATAGTTTGTCATTGAGTAGGAAATACATCCACCAACGATTCCGATCATTGTTAATAACATTGTTTTTTGAGCATTTTCTTCTGGATTGAAGAGGAAATAAATGTATCCGCCTAAAATTGAAGCGCTTACAAGTGTTTCGATTCCATTAAAAATGATATTCTCTCCAAGCTGAGTGTTTGTCCAGAAGCAAATCACACCGCCGATAATGGCAAACAGGACAGCTATTGTATATCGTATATATTGATTCATATGTTCATCTCCTTATGTAATAAGATGATTTGGAAGTCAAAAAGGTAGGTATAGTATATTGAAGTGAATTTTAGTTGTACGTATCTTTTTATAAAAAGATTAGTGAAGAATAACTAAGATGATCGGTTTTTAAACCGTTACGTGTATGGTGACTGAAATATACCCGACTTCTCGTTTCTTTTTGTTTGTAAAATATGAGAAACTTCCAAGTCTATATACTCTTTTTTTGTGAGTCTGTTTTCATTATAACACATTTAGGGACACAATAATAGAATTATCTGATTTTGTAATAAGTGTAAAAAATAAAAAGCGCAAGGAATGTTAGTTCCTTGCGCTTTTTTATATGCGTTTGAAACGGCCGACAATTTCAACTGTTTCAGTAATGTTCATGAATGCTTTGTTATCCACTTGACGGATAATACGTTTCATTTCGCCTAACTCATATCGAGTCACGACAGTGTAAATCATTTTTTTCTTATGGTTTGTATAGCCGCCGACAGCATCTACCATTGTCACCCCGCGTATGCCGTGATGTAATAGTGCGCTTTTTATTTCCTCACCTTTTTCTGTAACTGTCATTATCGTTAATTTAATATGTTTTGTATGCACGGCATCAATTACTTTGCTGACTACAAACCGGCTAATTAACGTATAAAGCGTAATATCCCATCCGAAAATAAATCCTGCTGCAACAAGTAAGATCAAGTTGAATCCAAAGATGATTGCTCCAATCGAAATATCTCGATGTTTTGCTACAATCAATCCAACGACATCAAAACCACCTGTTGAAGAAGCAAATCGGAATATGATTCCTGAAGCTGCTCCGCAAATTACACCACCGAATACAGAAGAAAGTAAAATATCGTCTGAAACTTGATGTACTGGGATAATGTTCATCGCTAAAGATGATACAGCTACAAAATACGCTGTTAAAAAGGTTGTCTTCTTGCCTAAGTAAAAGTGACTTAAAATAAGAAGAGGAATGTTTAGTAAAAAGATAAGTGCACCGATATTGTAATGCATTAAATAACCGATAATCATCCCTACACCAGCAAATCCACCGCTAATCATATTATGCGGGATAAAAAACATGTTCATAGAAATTGCATACAAAATAGAAGCTATGAAAATAACAACCAACTGTATCATAAATTCTAAGTGAAATGTTTTAGCTGCTGGGAAAGATAAAAAGGCGGTGTCGGGAACGTAATCGGCGTCTCCTAGTTGACCCATAGTATGTTTCATCTCCATATTCATTTTTGATTACAAGAAGAGAATAAAGGTTTTTTCAAAAACTGGCAATAGTTTTATTATAATGCAAAAATTTTATAAATTTCTAATAAATCAAGCCTATTCATTGATGTGCGTGAATATACTAAAGAAAGCGAATACAATGTTTCTTAATTATTGTTTTCTTGAGAAAATATGCAAAATACTTTTTTTGAAAATAAAAGGAAATAGAGAATATTTGCCCGATGTGCTAAAATGAGCTTATTAAGGATGTGAAGCGATGGAATTTTTATTGCAGGATGCAATTCTATATATATCGTTTGTAACAACGGCGCTTTGTTTATTAGAAGTTTTCTTCCTTGCCAATGTTTCTCGCTTTGTGCGTCAGCAAGCATCGAGCGGTAAACAAAGAGCTTTTGCGTTAGTTGATACATGTGAAGATAGTGCAGGAAATGTAACGCTATTTTCTATTTTTTATAAATATGGAATGATTCGTTCTGTTCGCAGACAAGAATCAAGTGAAGAGAATGACGAGGTCGGTCCGTATACACCAATGTTTCGCTAAATAATTACGAAACATTGGAGGAATGAACATGTTAAAATCATATCGAGCTGTGCTCGTTAGTTTATCATTATTACTTGTTTTTGTTTTATCTGGTTGCAGTAATGCGGCCCCAATTGATGCACATAGTACTGGGATTTGGGATCATTACTTTGTATATCCAATCTCGTTTATGATTCAATTTGTTGCTCATCATATACCTGGAGCTAGCTTCGGGATTGCGATCATTATCATGACGCTCGTTATTCGTTCAGCAATGATTCCATTAGCTGTTTCACAATACCGTAGCCAAGCGAAAATGAAAAAAATGCAACCTGAATTGCAGAAGCTAAAGAAAAAATACGGTGATGTAAGCAAAGATCTTGAAAAACAAAAGCAGTATCAAAAAGAAATGTCAGAACTAATGAAATCAGGCGGTTGGAATCCACTTGCTGGTTGTTGGCCAATCTTTATACAAATGCCGATTTTCTCTGCTTTGTATTATGCGATTAGCCGAACAGAAGAGATTCGCACATCTTCATTTTTATGGGTGAACTTAGGACATGCAGATCCATATCATATATTACCGATTATTGCAGCGTTAACGACATTTATTCAGATGAAAGTTTTCCAATCTAATATCACACCTGGAGAACAAGTACAAATGCTAAAAATGCAGCAAATTATGATGCCAGCAATGATTCTATTTATGGGATTTGCGGCGCCATCAGGTCTTGTACTGTATTGGATTACAGGTAACCTATTTACAATGACACAAACAATTGTATTAAGAAAAATAATGGAACGTGAAGAATTACAATTACAAAAAGCTTAGAACAACGCCGCTCGTGATGAGCGGTGTTTTTTTGTTAAGTCGTTAAGGGAATTTTAAGAAACCAATATTACTATAGGCATTGTATACGAAAGTGTACATGCTTTAGAAATATGAAGGAGGAAATTTCCTATGAAGAAGAAAACAGTTGGGTATTTAGCAATTGCAGGTGCTTTATCATTTGGAATTATAGGAGGAGTGGGTGTACCAGCATTTGCGGCAACGAATACTCCAGCAGTGGATCAGCCTACAAAAACGGTGAAGAAAGATTTAGATGACGCTACAAAACAAAAAGTGAAAACAATTATGGACGATACAAAGAAACAATTAGAGGAGCTAGGTGTAAAGCTTCCAGAGAAAGAAAAACGTAAAGATATGCTTGCGGGATTAGATGATCAAACGAAAGAAAAAGCAAAATCAATTTTAGAGCAAGAGAAATCTGGGAAGTTAACACATGAACAAGCGCAAGAAGAATTAACAAAGCTAGGTGTGAAATTGCCGGAGAAGGGTAAACACAAGGATATGTTTGCAGGATTAGATGATCAGGCGAAAGTAAAAGCAAAGTCAATTTTAGAGCAAGAGAAATCCGGAAAATTAACACGTGAACAAGCAAAAGAAGAATTAACAAAGCTAGGCGTGAAATTGCCAGAGAAGGGTAAACATAAGGATATGTTTGCAGGATTAGATGATCAGGCGAAAGAAAAAGCGAAATCGATTTTAGAGCAAGAGAAATCCGGAAAATTAACACGTGAACAAGCAAAAGAAGAATTAACAAAGTTAGGCGTGAAACTTCCAGGGAAAGAGAAGCATGAAGACATCTTCGCGGGATTAGATGAAGCAACAAAGGCAAAAGCAAAAGCAGTTCTAGAAAATGAAAAGAAACAATTAGAGGAATTAAATGTGAATCTTCCACATCATAAATTTTTTATGAAAAAAGAAGATAAATAATTGAGTTATGTATCTTTCGTGTGGGCAACCGGAAGGTACATGCGAGGACCGATTTCTACTTATAGAAATCGGTCTCTTTTAATGATTCAATAAAATTCTTTTCATTGTTAGTATGTATCCAAAGATGCAGTAGAAGATTGCAAAACCGATAAACACTTCCGTATATTGATATTTACCCAATACGTAGAAGGAAACAGCTGGCATAATAGCTACCGCTAAAATGCTATAACCAGGATACTTTTGCCGATGCATGATAGCGAATAGAACGGAGAGAAACGTAGCGATGATACAAAAGACAGCAATCATTATTGGTGCACCTCCTAAATAGATTGTACCATTTTTAGGGAAATGGAGAAGTGTCGTACCTTCTGTTATAATATAAGAAGAGAAATATTTCTTATGTTATATAAAAAATATATTGATTTTTTCTAACAATTCAATATAATGAACAATAACTACAAAATTCGACATCAAGAAGTGATGATGAGGACATGATCAATTTTTTACGATTCTCAGAGAGGGAAGCCTTTGGCTGTGAGCTTCCTAGTACGGGAAAATAGATTACCACCTCTGAACTGCAGCAGTGAACGGATACCTAGTAATTGCTTGCCGGCAAAAACCGTTATTTAGACTTGAGAAATTGGTGAAGTATGTAACTTTGCGAATTGAAACAAGGGTGGAACCACGAATATAACACTCGTCCCTTTTTTAGGGAGGAGTGTTTTTTTATTTCATTTTTGCATCACACTAGGATTGGAAGGAGGATACGCAGCATGCATCATGATGAGAAAAACAAAATTGGTTTAACAGTAGCGCTTTCTATCGTAGTAGGGACTATCATTGGATCTGGTGTGTTTATGAAACCAGGGAGCGTATTAGATTACTCAGGGAGTTCTAATATGGCTATTCTTGCTTGGGTAATTGGTGGTCTGTTGACACTAGCAAGTGGTTTAACAGTAGCTGAAATTGGAGCGCAAATCCCGAAAAATGGTGGGTTGTATACGTATTTAGAGGAGATTTACGGAAGTTTTTGGGGGTATTTATCAGGCTGGATGCAAACGATTGTGTATGGCCCAGCTATTATTGGAACGTTAGGGTTGTATTTTAGTTCTTTAATGATCAATTTTTTCTATTTAGATAAAGTATGGAATTTACCAATCGCAATTGGTACCGTTGTGTTCCTAGGCGTTGTAAATAGTATGGGGACAAAATATGGAGGTATCGTCCAAACGGTTACGACAATAGGGAAGATGATTCCGATCATTTTAATTGTTGTATTAGGCTTTTGGAAAGGAAATAGTGATATTTTTAACGTAGTAGTGCCGATATCAGAAAATCAAAGTATAGGTATGGCAATTTTAGCAACTTTATTTGCTTATGACGGTTGGATTTTACTCGCTTCCATCGGCGGAGAAATGAAGAATCCAACAAAGTTATTACCGAAGGCAATGACAGTTGGTATTTTAATTGTAACTGCTGCTTACGTATTAATTAACTTGGCGTTACTGAATGTATTACCAGCAACACAAATTGTAGACCTTGGAGAAAATGCAACAGCGACAGCTGCAGGCATGCTACTTGGAGAATATGGCGGAAAAATTATTAGTATCGGTATTATCGTTTCTATTTTCGGTTGTTTAAATGGAAAGATTTTAACGTTCCCACGTATCCCGATGTCGATGGCAGAACGTGGACAACTTCCATTTGCTAAGTTTATTGCAAAGGAAAGTCCGAGATTTAAAACACCAGCAAATGCAATTACTGTTGAAATCATTTTAGGAATTATTTTAATGATTATTAGTGATCCAAATAAGCTATCTGAGATTTCCGTATTCATTATTTATATTTTCTATGTAATGACGTTTATTGGTGTCTTCATTTTAAGAAAACGTAATAAGAATAAAGAGCGTGCATATAGTGTACCTTTATTCCCAATCGTACCAATCGTAGCGATTTTAGGTTCGTTCTTTGTAATTGGTAGTGCAATTATCAATGATCCGGTAAGTTGTTTCTTATCAATTGGAATTGTCTTTACTGGACTTCCGGTGTATTGGTATTTAAATAAGAAGAAAGAAACTGAATGATGGAGGGGTAGGTGTATAATGCGCCTACCTTTTTTATTGTAAAAAAATTGTACTTGCTTACAGTTTCTATTTTGGTTACTATAATAGTAGTAACCAAAATAGAAAGCGTGGGGAAAGACTTGAATTTTCGTGTATATATTTTAGCTATTGCGGCTTTCGTAGTCGGAACGGTTGAGCTAATTATAGGAGGAACGCTTGATTTAGTTGCCAATGATTTAGGAGTATCTATTAGCGCAGCTGGTCAGCTTATAACAATATTTTCAGTAGTATTTGCTTTATCAGGTCCAGTTTTATTAGCGGTAACAGGAAAGTTTGAAAGAAAAACATTATACATTGGGGCATTATCAATTTTCTTAATCGGAAATATTATTTCAGCATTTAGTGTAAATTACGAAATGTTAATGTTCTCAAGGGTAATTTGTGCGGCAAGTGGTTCATTAATTATTGCGCTATCTGTAACACTTGCTTCTAGCGTTGTAGAACCGCATTTTCGTGCGCGTGCAATTGGAATTATTTTCATGGGGATTAGTGGCTCTCTCGTACTTGGGGTACCACTTGGTCTTGTGCTCGGCAATGCATATGGATGGCGTGCACCATTTGTATTCATTTCGATATTAACAGTTATGGCAATCGCTTGTATTTCAGTATTCTTAACGAAAGTACCGCCGACATCGGTGTTATCAATAAGAGAGCAAATTGCTACGTTGAAAGATAAAAAAATTGTGAGTGCACAGTTAACATCATTTTTATTTTTAACAGGTCATTTAACACTGTATGCATACTTAACACCATTTTTAAAAGATGTGATGCATGTGGAAGCGAACTGGATTAGTGTGTTTTACTTCATTTTCGGAATCGCAGCGGTACTTGGAGGCGGCCTTGGGGGCTTGCTTGCTGATAAATGGGGATCGAAGAAAAGTATTATTTCCATCATTATCGTATTTGCATGTGCAATCTTTATGTTGCCAATGATGACATTTTCATTCCCTCTCTTCATTATTATGATGGGACTTTGGAGTATGCTGAGCTGGGCTATTTCACCAGCACAACAAAATTACTTAATTGAAATTGCACCAGAATCAGCTGGTATTCAGCAAAGTTTAAATAACTCTGCCCTTCACTTAGGAATTGCGCTCGGTTCAACAGTAGGCGGAGTTGTTATTGAAAAATCATCTGTTATATATAACGCTTGGGTAGGCGGTGGCTTTATTATATTAGCACTGCTTTGTGCGATTTTCTCCATTACGAGAGGACGTTCTACTCAGTTTGTGAAAGAAGAATCTATCGTTTGATAGGTTCTTTTTTTATTTGTAAAAAATGGAAGGGGTTAGTAGAAAAATGAAGAAGGTATATATAGCGAGGTGATAGTATATGTATTCAAGTTTTTCAATCATTGGTTTTTTATTTACGATCATACCATTCTTTCTTGTAATTTTTCTCTTTAGATGGGTTCGTTTCATTTATCAAAATTCAGAGAAACAAGTGGAGCAAAATGAGAAAATCATTGAGCTGTTGATGGATATAAAGGAACAAAATGAAAAGGAGTCTAAGTGAAAAACTAGACTCCTTTTTATTATTTAATTAGTATCTTAATTTCATCAACAAACTCTTAATTTCCTCATCTTCCATAAAGAGATCATGGTGTTTCTGGGTAATTTTCGCAAGTGCAACGTCATGATAGAAGAATTCTGTAAAGAACTTCACGAAAGGTTGTGACATTGTTTTCATTGCTTGCCATGACTCTTGTTCTACACCAGCAAATAAAATTTCACGGTCGTCAACGATGAGTAGTAAGTAGCGCTCTAATGCATTAGGTTCTTCAGCTGGGATTAGAAAATGCATGTTTTCTAAATCTGTTTCTACTTTTCCAACTATAAGGGACTCAATTTGGACGCCTTGTTTTGCTTTTTGTTCTAGTAAAGGAAGGTATTCTGAAAGAGTATCATTCCAAGCTGAAATACGAATCGATTTTTTTGCACTTTCAATGAGCTCTTTACTTTGAACTCGAATAGAAGATTGCATCTTTAAGCTCCACACACGGTCATCCGTAAATGATTTTTTTGATATATTCGTTTCTAAGTCTTTAATATTTGATTGGAATTCTGTCGTTAATTTTTCAATTGCTAGTTTTAGTGGTAATGCTGTATACAACTTTTTCTTTTCTGAAACAGAATCCATTACCATTCCTTTATCTATCAGGCGTGCTAGCACTTCATATATTTTTGCTTTTGGAACACCAGAGTGCTTCACAATTGTTGTAGCATCTAACGGTTCATTGCTTGATACGACAACTTCATAAGCTTGGCTTTCATATTGTGAGAAACCGAATTTTTGTAACATAGTTCCCTCCGAACGAATGAGATTATATTTTAAGGATAATGAACTATTTGTTTTTGCACAAGTGGTAGTCCGTTTTCTAATTGTATTAAGGTGAGAATTAATTTCAATTTTTTAATTTTATCTATTATACTTAATATAGTGATTAATGAGATTTTAATTTAATGCGAAGGGGATGCTTGGGGAAAGATGTTAAGAAGTTTACGTTTAAAAATTGCGGTAGTATTTTCAGTGCTTATTTCTATGATGTTCGTAGTATTGGGTACAGCTATGTATCAATTACAGAAAGAGAAAGAAGTAAGTTCCTTAGACCAGTATTCTCAAAATACGATGGATCTTGTGACAGAGCAACTTACGACATTTGTTCAAAGAACTGATGAAGATATGGGGTATTATGCGAACAGTGAGATGATTCGTAATATGATTCAAGATGGAGTTACTCCAGAAGAGGAAGCATTTTTAACGAAAGAGTTTGCGGAGTATAAAAAGAACCATCCTGGTATTTTAGATTTATATATTGGTACGAAAGATAAAAAAACATTAAGTGCCAATCTTGCTGAAGGTGGAAAAGTGCCGGAAGGATATGATCCAACGACAAGACCGTGGTATAAAGATTCAGAGGTTGATGTGAAAAAGGTTCATTGGGGACAACCTTCATATGAAATCGCGACAGGAAAGTTAAGTGTAGGGGTTTCTAAAGCTATTACGTCTGAAGATGGTTCTGTATTAGGCGTTGTTGCGATGGATGTATCGCTCGGAACAATTCAGAAGTTACTTCATAATATTCAATACAATAATGATGGAGAAATGTTTATTATAAATGATAAAAATATAGCTCTTGTTTACCCAGAAAAGATAGGGAAAGATATTTCTAAAGAGCCATTGCTGAAGAGTTTGAATAAAGATGTTACAAAATATGCTGAAACTACATTAAAAGGTGAGGATGTAGTTGTTTATAGTCAGTTATTTGATGCGATGAAATGGAAGATAGGAATTTTTTATCCGAAACAAACAATTGATGGATTGTTAAGTAGTATGAGAAATACAGTCATTATAATGGCATGTATTAGTTTATTAGTTGGAATAGTAGCTTCCTATTTATTTTCAAGAAGATTAGCAAGGCCACTGCAATTATTAACGAATCACGTTCAAAAAGTAGCAGGAGGAGATTTAACACTGCAAATGAAAGTGACAAGTAAAGATGAGGTTGGAGAGCTGACGAACCATTTTAATCATATGGTTGGGCAAATGAATGAAATGGTAAGTAAAATTAAAAATAGTGTATCAACAGTGCAGCAATCAACGAATAATCTCCATTATTTAACGAATGAAACGGTGGCCGCTAGTAGAGAAGTGTCAGGTGCAATGGATGATGTGAGCGTGGGAGCTTCTACTCTTGCCAATAGTGTAGATGAAGTTTCAGCTCAGCTTGAGAACATGGCGCAGTCAGTGGAAGAAATGAATAGCTCCGTTGGTGAAATAGAAGGAGTGGCTGGTAAAGCGGAAAAGGCATCTAAGCAAGGGTTAAATACGATGCAGAATTTAGTTCGTACAAGAGGAGAGTCATCTTCGATTGTTGTTCATACAGAGGAAGCATCTGGTAAGTTAGAGCAAAAAGTCGGATCGATTCAAAATGTTGTAGAGCTTATAAAAGGTATTTCGGATCAAACGAACTTACTTGCTTTAAACGCTTCGATTGAAGCAGCACGTGCAGGTGAGCAAGGTAAGGGATTTGCTGTTGTGGCTGAGGAAGTTCGAAAGTTAGCGGAACAATCAAAAGAGGCAACAGGAGAAATCGCAACGATGATTGGCGATGTCCAATTAGAAGTAAAACGAGTTGTAGGGGTCGTAAGTAAATTGAAAGATATTGCTGATATACAAAATAAAGTGACGACAGAGGCAGAGGCGGAATTCCGTACAATTATGTCGGTTGTAAATACGATTAGTATCTCAGTTGAAAAAATTGTAGAAGAAGTAAACAATATAGGTCACGAGCAAGGGGAAATTACAGAGGTAATGCATACAATTGCCGGTACGAGTCAAGAAAGCGCAGCTGTTTCGGAAGAGGTAAATGCTGCAACTGAATCTCAAGTGAATCATCTAGAAAAGGTAGCTCATACGATGGAAAGCTTGACGGAGCACATGAGAGACTTAGAAAGATTAGTTGAGCAATTTAAAATAGAGGAATAACAAATTAGTAAAATGATGAGGATTTCGGTAAAATAGACAATGGATATATAAGAAGCAAGTATAGGAGGAAGACTACTATGGCAATTGTTGACGTATCGATTATTCCGGTAGGAACAGGTAATCCAAGTGTTAGTGAATATGTAGCAGAAGTACAAAAGGTGCTAGAGAAAAATGCAGATCGCGTGAAGTATCAATTAACACCAATGAATACAATTATTGAAGGAGATCTTCCTGTCATTCTAGAAGTCATTCAACAAATGCATGAAGTTCCATATACGAAAGGTGCACAGCGCGTTGCGACAACAATTCGTATCGATGATCGTCGTGATAAAGTAAGCACAATGGAGAAGAAATTAAACTCTGTTCGATCAAAATTATAAGAAAAAGCAGCGATCTTCGCTGCTTTTTTCATATAGGAGGTAGATAAGATGAGTGAAAAGTTTAACGAACAATTTGATGGGTTGTTAGAGAAATACACGGAACTATTACTTGGAGAGAGCAATGAAGAAAGAAAAGAACAGGTGCAGAAGTGGGCACTGTATTCTTACATAGCTAAGACGATGCCGGCTTTAGTTAAGCATTGGAATGAGACGTATCCCGATGCGAAAGAAGAAATGGTACAGTTAATTTCGGATATAAAAAAGATAAATGAAGAGAAGCGAAATGAAAAATAAGAGAGCTTGAGGTGAATGTCACCTTAAGCTTTTTTTATCTCGTAAAAACCCGATTGGTGAGGGTTAATAATCAGAGGGGGAGGGCCCGCCTTATTCTAATTGAATTTTCACTTTATTAATATCTTTATATAATTTATATGGAATATAAAGGGTTTTATAGACATGTCGAATATTTTCGTCATGTCTATTTGAGGCCCAGTAAACCCGTTTTTTCTAAATGTCGAAAAATATTCCCTTTATATTTGTAAGCAAGAATATAAGGTTTTAAATGTTTTTATAGTATTTTATAAATTGTCTAAATAATTATTTGTATCAAATAATTTTAAAGAATGATATAATTTCGAAGAGGGGTAAAAAACAGATAAATTACAGTCATAGGGGTGAATTACATGGAACAATTAATGCGAAATTCGTTTCTTTTCTTGTCAAAAAATAAAGCGCTAACAAAGTTAGCTAAAAAGTACGGTTTACGCTTTGGAGCAGGTCGTTTTGTCGCAGGGGAGACAATCGAATTAGCGACAGCAGCTATTAAACAATTGAACAAGCAAGGCCTTTGTGTAACGATCGATTATTTAGGTGAATTTGTTGATAACGAAGCGGAAGCAAATGAAATGGCTAGCGAATCGATTGAAGCGATTCGTGCAATTGGAAGAGAAGGTCTTAATTCGCAGCTTTCTTTAAAGATGACTTCTATGGGATTAGATATCTCTGATGAAATCGTAATGAACAATATGCGCCGTATTTTAGAAGCTGGAAAAGAAAATGGTGTGTTTATTACAATTGATATGGAAGACTATACGCGCTGCGGGAAAACAATTGAGATCTTTAAACAATTAAAATCTGAATACGATAATATTGGTACAGTTATTCAAGCTTACTTATATCGTACAGAAAAAGATATGGAAGAATTAAATGCTTATAGTCCTAATTTACGTCTTGTAAAAGGAGCTTATAAAGAACCTGAAGATGTAGCGTTCCCGGATAAGAAAGATGTAGATGATAACTATAAAAAAATTATTAAAATGCACTTATTAAATGGAAATTATACTGCAATTGCTTCACATGACGAAGCAATTATTGAATATACGAAAAAACTTGCCGAAGAACACAATATTCCAAGAGACCAATTTGAATTCCAAATGTTATATGGTATTCGTAATGAGCGTCAACTTGAGCTTGTAAAAGAAGGCTACAAGATGCGTGTTTATGTACCTTATGGAAACGACTGGTATGGCTATTTCATGCGCCGTCTAGCAGAGCGTCCAGCGAACGTTGCGTTCGTATTAAAAGGTATGGTTAAAAAATAACCAAGGAGAACATACTCCTTGGTTATTTTAATTGCTTAAATGCGTAATGTGCCATTTTCTTCGTATCAGGATATAGTTGCGCGCGAGTAGAAGATAATACGACGTTAATAACGCGTTTACCGTCTTTCTCATCAACAGTTACGACCGTATATTTTCCGAGTGCAGATAAACCGCTTTTACTTCCAATCGCATATGGATCGTCATATAGTTCCTCTCGTCCATAGTTTGCGATTTTTGGAGAGCGTTCAGAAGTATGTAGAGTTGTATGTACTGAATTCATATATTGTAAAACGATTGGGTATTTTAATGCTTCTTTCGTAATAATGGCAATGTCATATGGTGATACTTTATTTCCAAGTGCATCAGCACCACTTGCGTTTTTGAAAGTTGCATGCTTTGTACCAAGTTCCTTCGCTCTAGCATTCATCATTTTCACAAACTCATTTTTTGATCCTGCGATATGTTCTGCAATTGACTCAGAGATTGGGTCTGCACTAATGATAAGCATAAGTTTTAATGCCTCATCCCGTTTTAATTTTTCCCCAGCACGCAGCTTAATTTTTTTACTTTGACTTTCTGTTTTTATTGCGTTTTCTGTAACTGTAATTTCTTCATTTTCTTTTACATTCTCTAGTAAGAGAAGGGTTGTCATCATTTTGGCTATACTAGCCGGATAAGAGCGTTCATCTTCGCGTTTTCCATACAAAATTTCACCTGTGTCTGCATCGATTGTAATTCCGTATTGCCCCGTGATACTAGGCTGATCACCTCTTACAGTTTGGTGTCTTTGTGCATAAGAGAAGAAAATCATCCCTGTAAATAGTGTAGCAATCATTACAATCATAACTATTGTTCGTTTCATCATCGTTCCCTCTTTTGTTTTCCATATGTACAAATAAATTGGGCAGAAAAAGCAGCCATTAATCATTATGCCACGTTTTCTGCCCAAAAATATACCGTTATTTTTCGCCCATATTATGCTTCTTATATTGTTGGTTATTACCTTGACGGCCCTTTTCCACACCGTGATTATGTGGACCTGCATTTCCAGTTACGCTTGCTGCGCTAATTCCAGCTTTTGAAGGGTTCTTCTTAAGTTTTGCCATATATATTCCTCCAGTTTCGTCAGATTATAAAAAGGAAAAGTGTATTTGAGTGAAGAAAATACATATATATAGCATGGGCAAATAAAAGAAAAATATTTATTTCAGAAAATTTTATCAATAAATATATTGCGAAAATTCAAACTGTATCATATATTTATTAGTAGAGGCTCACTCATTGATTGCGACTTATGTCGAAAAATTGAATGAGCATTCATTCAAGAATAGGGGGAGAATTGGATGTTCCAAATTAAAAAGGCTGCTGTTCTAGGTTCAGGCGTAATGGGTTCAGGGATTGCGGCACACTTAGCTAATATTGGTATTCCGACATTATTGCTTGATATTGTACCACCTGCGCTAACAAAAGAAGAGGAAGCGAAGGGACTTACATTAGAACATAAAAGTGTGAGAAATCGTTTTAGTAATACGGCTGTGCAAAAACTATTAAAGCAAAAACCAGCTCCTCTGACAGTGAAAGGAAATTTAGCACTGATTGAAGCAGGTAACTTAGAAGATGATCTTGAGCGTCTAGCTGATGTAGATTGGATTATTGAAGTAGTAGTTGAAAACTTAGATATTAAAAAGAAATTATTTGAAAGAGTAGATGCTGTTCGTAAACCAGGTTCTATTGTTAGCTCAAATACGTCAGGCATTTCCGTTGAAAAAATGGCAGAAGGTCGTTCAGACGACTTCCAGAAACACTTCTTAGGAACACACTTTTTTAACCCACCACGATATTTAAAACTTCTAGAGGTAATACCGACGAAAGAAACTGATCCACAAGTATTAAGCTTCATGAAATTATTTGGCGAAGACGTTCTTGGAAAAGGCGTTGTTATCGCAAAAGATACACCAAACTTTATTGGAAACCGCATTGGTACGTACGGCTTGCTTGTAACGCTTCAAGAAATGATTAAGCGCGGCTATAGCATTGGAGAAGTTGATTCTGTAACGGGTCCATTAATTGGTCGTCCGAAGAGCGCAACGTTCCGCACATTAGATGTTGTTGGTTTAGATACATTCGTACACGTTGCAAATAACGTATATGAAAACGTACAAGAAGAAGAGCGTGATGTATTTAAAGTACCAACTTTCATGCATGACATGCTTGATAAAAAATGGCTTGGAAGTAAAACTGGTCAAGGCTTCTTCTTAAAACAAGGAAAAGAAATTTTAGAATTAAATCCTGAAACGATGGAATACGAAGCGCGCAAAAAATTAAAAGCTGCATCCGTAGAGTTAAGTAAGCAAGAAAAAGGATTAGCGAATAAATTGAAAGCGCTTGTATACGCGAAAGACCGCGCAGGTGAGTTGTTATGGAATATCATCACACCAACTCTTTTATACTCTGCAAAGCTTCATAAAGAAATTGCTGACGATATCGTGGCAATTGATCAAGCGATGAAATGGGGCTTCGGTTGGGAGCAAGGACCATTTGAAATTTGGGATGCAATCGGCGTTGAAAAATCGATTCAAAAGATGGAAGAAAACGGCGTAAATGTACCAGCTTGGGTAAAAGAAATGGTAGAGAAAGGTTTTACTACTTTCTATAAACATGATAACGGCGATAGCTACTATTACGATAATGGTGAATATAAGCTAATCGAGCGTAATAAAAAAGCAATTTCTCTTAAACAATTAAAAGAGAAAAATGGCGTATTAAAGAAAAATAGCGGCGCGAGCTTAATTGATTTAGGTGACGGCATCCTTTGCTTAGAATTCCATTCGAAGAGCAATGCAATCGGTATGGATATTACACAAATGATTAACTACGCTGTTGATGAAGTAGAAAAGAATTATAAAGGTCTTGTTATCGGGAACCAATCGAAGAACTTCTGTGTTGGTGCTAACCTTGCAATGATTTTAATGGAAGCACAAGACGACAATTACTTTGAAATTGAGTTGGTTGTGAAAAACTTCCAAGATGCAATGACGAAAATTAAGTACTCTTCTAAGCCAGTTGTAGCAGCTCCATACGGTATGACACTTGGTGGTGGTACAGAAGTTTGCTTACCGGCTGCTAGCATTCAAGCTTCTAGTGAAACGTATATGGGCTTAGTAGAAGTTGGTGTTGGCTTAATCCCTGGCGGAGGCGGTAATAAAGAGCTATACATTAAACACTTAAATAAAATGCCAAACGGTGTAGAGTTTGATCTGCAAAAAGTTGCGAATAAAGTATTCGAATCTGTAGCGATGGCGAAAGTTTCTACATCAGCACAAGAAGCTGTATCGAACAACTTCTTAGGCGATAAAGACGGTATTAGTGTGAATGGTGATCACTTACTATATGATGCGAAACAAAAAGCACTTGCTTTATATGAAGCTGGCTATAAAGCGCCGATTCGTAAAAAGATACCAGTTGTTGGTGAAACAGGATATGCAACTCTTGTACTTGGTGCAGAAGCAATGCATTTATCAGGTTACATTTCTGAACATGATCTTCACATTGCGAAGAAACTTGCATATGTCATTGCGGGCGGAAAAGTGCCGTACGGAACAGAAGTTGATGAGCAGTATTTATTAGATGTAGAACGTGAAGCATTTATTAGCTTAGTAAGTGAGATGAAATCACAAGCAAGAATGCAGCACATGCTTGTAAAAGGAAAGCCATTACGTAACTAATAACGAGGGGAGATATCGTTCATGAGAGAAGCTGTCATTGTTGCGGGAGCAAGAACACCAATTGGAAAAGCAAAGAGGGGTTCATTAAAAACAGTTCGTCCTGACGATCTAGGGGCGTTAGTAGTAAAGGAAACGTTAAAGCGTGCGAATTATGAAGGACCAATAGATGATTTAATTTTCGGTTGTGCGATGCCAGAAGCAGAGCAAGGTTTAAATATGGCTCGTAATATCGGCGGATTAGCAGGGCTTTCTTACGATGTTCCAGCTATTACAATTAACCGTTACTGTTCTTCTGGTTTACAAAGTATCGCTTATGGAGCAGAGCGCATTATGCTTGGACACTCTGAAGCTGTATTATCAGGCGGAGCGGAATCAATGAGCTTAGTTCCGATGATGGGACACGTCGTTCGTCCGAATAGTCGCCTTGTAGAAGCGGCTCCAGAATATTATATGGGCATGGGACATACAGCAGAGCAAGTTGCTGTGAAATATGGAATTTCTCGTGAAGAGCAAGATGCATTTGCAGTAAGAAGTCATCAACGTGCTGCAAAAGCATTAGCGGCAGGGAACTTTGCTGATGAAACAGTATCTGTAGATGTGACGTTACGCTCGGTTGGATCAAACAATAAATTGCAAGAAGAAACAATCATTTTCGCACAAGACGAAGGTGTAAGAGCAGAGACGACGCTAGACATTTTAGGTAAATTACGTCCAGCATTTAACGTTCGCGGTTCTGTAACGGCTGGTAACTCTTCACAAATGAGTGACGGTGCAGCATCTGTACTATTAATGGATCGTGAAAAAGCAGTGAGCGATGGCATGAAGCCACTTGCGAAATTCCGTTCATTTGCAGTAGCTGGCGTACCACCAGAAGTAATGGGAATCGGCCCAATCGCTGCAATTCCAAAAGCGTTAAAACTAGCTGGCTTAGAGCTATCTGATATTGGCTTATTCGAACTAAACGAAGCATTTGCTTCTCAATCGATCCAAGTTATTCGTGAACTTGGTTTAGATGAAGAAAAAGTAAACGTAAACGGTGGTGCAATCGCACTTGGACATCCACTTGGCTGTACAGGAGCAAAACTAACACTATCTCTTATTCACGAAATGAAACGCCGCAACGAACAATTCGGTATCGTAACAATGTGTATCGGCGGCGGAATGGGAGCAGCGGGAGTGTTTGAATTACTATAAAAAAAGTGCAAGCCACCGAACATTCTAGCCGCTGGAACTGGATTATAAAAAAAGTGGAAGTGGCTCGCTCAGAACAGGAGGGCGTTGGAAGCCCTGACGAAGAGGCGCTTTTTGCCTCACAGGAAGGGGTGAAACGACCGACTGTTTTAGCCACTGGAACTGGATTATGAAAAAAAGAATGGAAGCAACAAAGGTTTATAAAAAATAAACGGGAGAGCCAGTTTATTTCAAAAAGAGAGAAGCGGCTCATGAAAATATGAAGGAGGAAATTTTCATGGAAAAAACAGTAGGAAATGCGGTTAAAGGCGGTAGCTTTTTAGTTGATGAGATTACGATTGATCAAGTGTTTACGCCAGAAGATTTTTCATCTGAGCATAAAATGATTGCAAAAACGACAGAGGACTTTATCGTAAATGAAGTTCTTCCAGAGCTTGAATATTTAGAGCAACATGAGTTTGATCGTTCTGTTCGTCTTTTAAAAGAAGCTGGGGAACTTGGTTTATTAGGTGCTGACG
>Ga0209025_1000432_pt1 | contig 82875 bp, 81 predicted proteins | sample AraplaMF_Col_mLB_FD_184256 | JGI IMG/M metagenome (GOLD analysis project Ga0209025, IMG submission 184256) | Arabidopsis root microbial communities from the University of North Carolina, USA - plate scrape MF_Col_mLB (SPAdes) (version 2) | ecosystem: Host-associated > Plants > Roots > Endosphere... | reverse complement strand
CGCCCGAAATGGCGTACTTCGAATGCCTGCACGAACTCAAGCTGATCGTCGACCTGATCTATGAAGGCGGCATCGCCAACATGAACTACTCGATCTCGAACAACGCCGAATACGGCGAGTACGTCACGGGCCCGCGCATCGTGACCGAAGAGACCAAGAAGGTCATGAAGCAGGTGCTGAAGGACATCCAGACCGGCGAATACGCCAAGAGCTTCGTGCTGGAAAACGCTGCCGGCGCTCCGACGCTGATCAGCCGCCGCCGCCTGAACGCCGAGCATCAGATCGAAGTCGTCGGCGAAAAGCTGCGCGCGATGATGCCCTGGATCAAGAAGAACAAGCTGGTCGATCAGACCCGGAACTGATCGGCAAGCCAGAAGGGTGCTTCGGCGCTCTTTTCCCAAGGGCCACCCGCTGCGGTGGCCCTTTTGTTTGACGGGGGGCGAAGCGCCCCCTGAACTACACTGCGAACCATGCGACTCACAGATCAAAATGCTATCGAATGGATAGCTGCTCGCGCAGTGCCCATGAGGGATGGAGGCAAATTCAATGCATGACGATACGCTCCCCGACGATGTGCCGCCGCGCAAACGTCGCAAGGGCATCTACATCCTGCCGAACCTGTTCACGCTGGCGGCGCTGTTCGGCGGCTTCTACTCGGTCGTGATGGCCATGAACGCGCGCTTCGACCTCGCTGCGCTCGGCGTGTTCGCCGCGATGATCCTCGACAGCCTCGATGGGCGCGTGGCGCGCATGACCAACACGCAAAGCGCGTTCGGCGAGCAGATGGATTCGCTGTCCGACATGGTGTCGTTCGGCGCCGCGCCGGCGCTCATCGCCTACGAGTGGTCGCTCAAGGGGCTGGGCCGCTGGGGCTGGATCGCGGCCTTCGTGTACTGCGCCTGCGCGGCCCTGCGGCTCGCACGCTTCAACGTCAACACCGGCGTGGTCGACAAGCGCTGGTTCCAGGGGTTGCCGTCGCCTGCGGCGGCGGCGCTCGTGGCCGGCTTCATCTGGCTCGTGAACGAATGGGGCAAGCGGGGCGGCGAGGTGCTGTACCTTTCGTGGACGCAGATCACCTGGGTCACCTTCGGATTCACGCTGTATGCGGGCCTCACGATGGTCACCAACGCGCCGTTCTACAGCTTCAAGGACATCCAGATGAAGAAGAGCGTGCCCTTCGCGGTGATCGTGCTCATCGCCCTGGGCATCGCGGTCATCAACATCCACCCGCCGACGGTGCTGTTCGGCCTGTTCGTCGTCTACGGCCTGAGCGGCTATGTGGTCTATGCGTGGCGCAAGGCCAAGGGCCAGCCGGCCAGCGTGATCAGCACCTCGACGGAAGAGCCCGACGAGCGGGGCTTGCATAACTGACGGCGGCTTGTGCTACATTCGCAATCCTCATGACCAAGATTTCGCTGCTGGCCCTACTAGCCCTCCCTCACGGGCGGAGACGGTAGCGCACGCGCAAATCCCTCACCACGGCCCGTTCGCACCAGCAACGGGCCGTTTGTTTTTGGGGTTGCTGGTTGATTACCAACCATCACAGAGAAATCGACATGCTCAAGCAACCTCAAGCCAAATACCGCGCATTCGCCCCGATCGGCCTCAAGGACCGCACCTGGCCCGATGCCGTGCTGACCAAGGCGCCGATCTGGCTGTCGACCGACCTGCGTGATGGCAACCAAGCCCTCGTCGAGCCCATGGACATCGCCCGCAAGATGCGCATGTTCGAGACCCTGGTGGCGATCGGCTTCAAGGAAATCGAAGTCGGCTTTCCCTCCGCCTCGCAGATCGAATTCGACTTCGTGCGCAAGCTGATCGAGGAAGACCGCATTCCGGACGACGTGACGATCCAGGTGCTGACGCAGGCGCGCGACCACCTCATCGCGCGCACCTTCGAATCGCTGCAAGGCGCGCCGCGCGCCATCGTTCACCTCTACAACGCCGTGGCCCCGGTGATGCGCCGCGTGGTGCTCGGCATGGACGAAGACCAGATCGTCGAGCTCGCCAGCAGCCATGCGCGCATGTTCAACGACTTCGCCGCGAAGCAGCCGGCCACGCAGTGGACCTTCCAGTATTCGCCCGAAATGTTCTCGGGCACCGACGTCGTGTTCTCGAAGCGGGTGGTCGACGCCGTCACCGAAGTCTGGGCGCCGACGCCCGAGCGCAAGTGCATCGTCAACCTGCCCACGACGGTCGAGCATTCCACGCCGAACATCTTTGCCGACATGATCGAGTGGATGCACCGCAACCTCGCTCGCCGCGATTCCATCGTGCTGTGCGTGCATCCGCACAACGACCGCGGCACCGGCACGGCCGCCGGCGAATTGGCGCTGATGGCCGGCGCGGAGCGCATCGAGGGCTGCCTCTTCGGCAACGGCGAGCGCACCGGCAATCTCGACCTCGTGAACGTCGCGCTCAACCTCTACACGCAGGGCGTATCGCCCGAGCTCGATTTCTCGAACATCGACGAGATCCGCGCGACGGTCGAGCATTGCAACCAGATCCCGGTGCATCCGCGCCACCCGTATGTCGGCGACCTGGTCTACACCTCGTTCTCGGGTTCGCACCAGGACGCGATCAAGAAGGCTTTCGCCGCACGCAAGGACGGCGACATCTGGGACATGCCCTACCTCCCCATCGACCCGAAGGACGTGGGCCGCAGCTACGAAGCCGTGATCCGCGTCAACAGCCAGTCGGGCAAGGGCGGCATGGCCTACCTGCTCGAAAGCGAATACGGCCTCGAGATGCCGCGCCGCCTGCAGATGGAGTTCATGCAGACCGTGCAGCGCGTGATGGACGTCGCCGGCAAGGAGCTCACCGCCGCCGACCTCTGGCAGCTGTTCGTTCGCGAATACGGCCTCGAAGCCGCGCACTCGCTGCAGCATCGGGTGATCGAGGAAGAAGGCGAGGGCGCCGATGCCTCCGTGGTCCTGCGCGGTGACCTGCCCTGGGACGGTGAAATCCGCGCCGTCGAAGGCCGCGGCAACGGCCCGATCGACGCCTTCACCCAGGCGCTGAGCAAGGCCACCGGCCATACCGTCCGCGTGATGGACTACCACCAGCACGCCATCGGCGCCGGCGCCGATGCGAAGTCGGTGGCCTACCTCGAACTGCGTGTGGACGAGGCCCAGACCCTGTTCGGCGTCGGCATCGACGCGAACGTGATCTCGGCGTCGCTGAAGGCCATCGTTTCGGGCGTGCAGCGGGCGCGGACCCGGGGCGCGCACAGCGCACAATCGGTGGCTGAAGTCGCCTGACGCTGTCCCGGCCGGAAGCGCAAGGTGGAAACGAACACAAGGAGATTCACGATGGCTGACCAACTCATTATTTTCGACACCACCTTGCGTGACGGCGAGCAATCGCCCGGCGCCTCGATGACGCGCGACGAGAAGATGCGCATCGCCAGGCAGCTCGAGCGGCTCAAGGTCGATGTCATCGAAGCCGGCTTTCCGGCCAGCTCGAACGGCGACTTCGAGGCCGTCAAGGCGATTGCCAACGCTATCAAGGATTCGACCGTGTGCGGCCTCTCGCGCGCCAACGACCGCGACATCTCGCGCGCAGCGGAAGCCCTGAAGGGCGCGGCCCGCGGCCGCATCCACACCTTCATCGCGACCTCGCCGCTTCACATGGAAAAGAAGCTGCGCATGTCGCCCGACGAAGTGCATGAGCAGGCGAAGCTCGCCGTGCGCTTTGCGCGCAACCTCGTGTCCGACGTTGAATTCAGCCCCGAAGACGGCTATCGCAGCGACCCGGATTTCCTGTGCCGGGTGCTCGAAACCGTGATCGGCGAGGGCGCCACCACCATCAACGTGCCCGACACCGTCGGCTACGCCATTCCCGAGCTCTACGGCAACTTCATCAAGATGCTGCGCGAGCGCATTCCCAACAGCGACAAGGCGATCTGGTCGGTGCATTGCCACAACGACCTCGGCATGGCGGTGGCCAACTCGCTGGCGGGCGTGAAGATCGGCGGCGCGCGCCAGGTCGAGTGCACGATCAACGGCCTGGGCGAGCGTGCGGGCAACTGCTCGCTCGAGGAGGTCGTCATGGCGGTCAAGACCCGCCGGGATTACTTCGGCCTCGACCTCAACATCGATACCCGGCACATCGTGGCCGCGAGCCGTCTCGTGAGCCAGACCACGGGCTTCGTGGTGCAGCCCAACAAGGCCGTGGTGGGCGCCAATGCCTTCGCACATGCCTCGGGCATCCACCAGGACGGTGTGCTCAAGGCGCGCGACACCTACGAAATCATGCGGGCCGAGGACGTGGGCTGGGCCGCCAACAAGATCGTGCTGGGCAAGCTCAGCGGCCGCAACGCGTTCAAGCAGCGCCTGCAGGAGCTGGGCGTGACGATGGCCAGCGAGGCCGACATCAATACCGCTTTCCTGCACTTCAAGGAACTGGCCGATCGAAAATCCGAAATTTTTGACGAGGACATCCTTGCGCTCGTCAGCGCGGAAGAGCACTCGAGCGTTAATGAGCAGTTTGCTTTTGTCTCTCTTTCCCAGCACAGCGAAACCGGCGAACGCCCCCAGGCGAAGGTCGTTTTCACCGTCCAGGGCAAGGAAATTACCGGCGAATCCGACGGGAATGGCCCGGTTGATGCTTCTCTCAAAGCCATCGAATCGCACGTCAAGAGCGGTGCCGAGATGGTTCTCTACTCTGTGAACGCGATCAGCGGCTCGACAGAAAGCCAAGGAGAGGTTACAATTAGGTTACAAAACGCAGGGCGGGTGGTCAACGGTGTGGGTGCAGATCCCGACATCGTGGTCGCTTCGGCAAAGGCTTATTTGAGTGCGCTCAATAAGTTACAGAGCCAATCTGAGAGAGTGGCAGCGCAAGGTTAGTTTCAGGGCGTTTCTTGATATTCGAATGAAGAAGGGGATGCAAGTAACTGATATTGCGTGCCTTTTTTGAATTCGATACACTGCGGTCCTCGTTTGTCGCCGCTGGAGAAATAAAAATGTCTGAAGCCCGCCCCCGTCGAGTTTCCAGCCAGCGGTTTCTATCCGCGTTCAAATTTTTCGCCGTCGCGCTCTGCGCCACGGCGTTTTTGCTGCCTGGCGCCCAGGCCGCGAAAAAGGAAAAACCCACCGCCACCAAGACGGCCGTCGCCAAGAAGGCGAAGGGGCCGGTGCCGGTCGAAGTCAAGGGCAACGCATCCGCCAAGGGGCCGCGTGTTGCGGTCGTCGCCCAGCGCGGCGGCCGGGCCGAAAAGAACGAAAAAGTAGAGAAAGTCGTTCGCGGAGGCCGCAACGTGGTGGCCACCATCCGCAAGAAGAATGGCAAGACCGTGGTGGCCGTCCAGCGCCGCTCGGTGGTGCGTGTCGAAACGCCGGCGCGCCAGTCCTTCGGCCAGATGGCGGGCCTGCACGGCACCGACGACGCCCTCGACCTGAAGTCGAGCGTCGCCCTGGTGATCGACCAGGACACGCACGAGGTGCTGTTCAGCAAGAACGACCACGCGGTGCTGCCCATTGCGTCGCTCACCAAGCTCATGACCGGTCTGCTCATCAGCGAGGCCCAGCTGCCGAACGACGAGCTCATCACCATCACCCAGGACGACGTCGACACCGAAAAGGGCAGCCGTTCGCGGCTGACGATCGGCGCCACGCTGTCGCGCGGTGAACTGCTGCACCTGGCCCTGATGTCGAGCGAAAACCGTGCAGCGCACGCGCTGGGCCGCACCTACCCGGGCGGCCTCGCGACCTTCGTGAGCATCATGAATGCCAAGGCCAAGATGCTCGGCATGAAGGACACGCGCTACGTGGAGCCCACCGGCCTGTCGAGCCGCAACCAGTCGAGCGCGCAAGACCTGGCGCTGCTGGTCAACGCCGCCTATGCCGACGCCACGGTGCGCGCGCTCTCGACGTCGCCCGAGTACCAGGTCGAGGTCGGCAACCGCGTGCTGCAGTTCAACACCACCAACCGCCTCGTGAAGAGCCCTGACTGGGAGATCGGCGTGCAGAAGACGGGCTTCATCAACGAAGCCGGTCAATGCCTCGTCATGCAGGCCAAGGTGGCCGGGCGCAAGCTGATCATGGTGTTCCTGGATTCGGCCGGCAAGTTCAGCCGCATTGCCGATGCCGAGCGGGTTCGCCGCTGGGTTGAGGCCACGCACGCCGTGCCGGGCTCGCCGGCGGCTTCGCGCAGCGCCAGCTATCAGGTCGCAGGTTGATCCGCCTGATCCTCGCGAAGAGGTCAGGCCCCCGTTGACGGGTTGCTATTGGCCGCAGGGGATGGTGTTGCCGCCATCCCGTCCTTGAATCCCAGCGCTCCCGAGATTTCATTGGCCGTTGCCTGCAGCTTGGGCAGCCAGCCTTCGTCCAGCCGGTCGGCCGGAGCCGAAATCGACAACCCTGCCACCAGCTTGCCCTGGTCGTCGTAGATGCCGGCGGCCATGCAGCGCACGCCCAGTTCGAGTTCCTCGTTGTCGCGGGCGATGCCGTACTGGCGCGCCTTCGACAGCTCGCGCTCGAGCGCGGGCAGTTGCGTGATGCTGTTGCGGGTGTGGCCGGCCAGGCCCGTGCGGGTGGCGTAGCTGCGCACCCGCTGCGGGTCATCGGCCGCCAGGAACAGCTTGCCGGTCGAGGTGAGGTGCAGGGCCGCACGGCCACCGATGGCGCGCACCACCTGCATGCCCGAGCGCTCGCTGTAAGAGCGCTCGATGTAAACGATCTCGTCACCCTGGCGCATGCTGAGGTTCACCGGCTGCTGCGTGAGCTTGTGCAACTCGCGCATCGGGCCCAGCGCGGCATCGCGCACGTTGAGCCGTCCCTTCACCAGATTCCCGAGTTCCAGCAGGCGCATGCCGAGCCGGTAGCTGCCCGCCTCGGGCCGGTCGACAAAGCGCCCGACCGCCAGGTCGTTGAGGATGCGGTGCGTGGTCGAGGGGTGGAGTCCGGTCTTTTCGCTGATTTCCTTCAGCGAAATGGCCTCCTCGCGCGAGGCCAGGACGTCGATCAGCGCGAACATGCGCTCGATCACCTGGATCACGGGAACGGCAGGAACATCGGATTGGTTTTTTCTCATGGCGCTGTGCGGTGATGACCGAGCGCCATTTTACCTTGTGAAATCGCCGGATGGCTGCCAATGTCCATCCACCAACACTTCGTGCGGGGAGAAACGCGCCTTGTAGTGCATCTTCGGGCTGCGCTCGATCCAGTAGCCGAGGTAGACATGCGGCAGGCCCAGCTTGCGGGCCTGCTCGATCTGCCAGAGCACGCTGTAGGTGCCGTAGCCGGTGGATGGGCCCCTCTCGCCCGGCGCTGTGCGGGTATCGGGCTCGTAGAAGGTGTAGACGGCCGAGATGCCGTCGTTCAGTACGTCGAGGATCGACACCATCTTCAGCGCGCCCGCGCTGCCGTCGGCCATCGTTTCGCGGAATTCGACCAACCGCGAGTTGACCCGGCTCTGCAGCAGGAACTGGGTGTACTGGTCGATGCTGTCGTGGTCCATGCCGCCGCCCGCATGGCGGCCATTCTGGTAGCGCAGGTAGAGCTGGTAGTGCTCCGGAACGAAGCAGAGCTTGAGCACGCGCGCCTGCAGGTTGGCGTGCTGTTTGGCGGCCCGCCGCTGGCTCCGGGTGGGACGGAAGCTGTTGGCCAGCACCCGCAGCGGAATGCAGGCGCGGCAGCCGTCGCAGTAGGGCCGGTAGGTGAACATGCCGCTGCGCCGGAAGCCGCTGAGCACCAGGTCGGAGTAGGCGTCGTTATGGATCAGGTGGCTGGGCGTGGCCACCTGCGACCGGGCCTGGCGATCCGGCAGATAGCTGCAAGGATAGGGCGCCGTCGCATAGAACTGCAGCGTGTGAAGCGGGAGATCCTTGAGGTGCGTCACGTCGAGAGAAGAGGTCGCGCGGAAAGGAGTTCATTCCAGTATACGGGGTCGAATTGCCACTGTGGCCCCTCCTGTTCCCGGGCTTTGGCCACGTGGGCGACGAAGCGCCTGCGCGGCATCTCCCGGGCCCCGAGGCTGGCCAGGTGGGCGGTGTTCTGCTGGCAGTCGATCATCTGGACGCCGAAGTGGCGGCACAGGCTCACCAGCGCGGACAGCGCGATCTTCGAGGCGTCCGGCCGGCGGGTGAACATCGACTCACCGAACACGGCGCGGCCGAGCGCCACGCAGTAGAGCCCGCCCGCGAGTTCGCCGTCGATCCAGGTTTCCACGCTGTGCGCGTGGCCGGCCCGGTGCAATTCCGTATAGGCCTTCACCATGTCCGGCACGATCCACGTGCCCGATTGGCCGACGCGCGGCGAGATCGAACAGGCCCGGATGACCGCCGCAAAATCGTGGTCGATCCGCACCTCGCACCCGGGCGTCTGCGCGAACCGGTGCAGGGTCTTGCGAAGCGACCGGTGCAGCCTGAACCCGGCCACCTGCAACACCATGCGCGGGTCGGGGCTCCACCACAGGATCGGCTGGTCTTCGCTGAACCACGGGAAGACGCAATGGCTGTAGGCCTGCACCAGCGTATCGACATCCAGCGCGCCGCCGGCCGCGAGCAGGCCCGGCACGGGGTCGGCCGAGCCCCAGGCCGATGCGGGGTCGGGCAGTGCGTCGCCGGGTTCGAGCCAGGGCAGTTGTTGCATGACCGTAGGTATACACGGCTTCGTGTGCGCCGCGTCCGGATGAGGGAAAATGGCGCGCCCGTCGCGCGGGTCGCAAACGATTGCGGTCCGTGCGCCACAGGCCTGCCGCCGAAGCGCACAAGAACCTCCGAAGCCCATATAGTGCTGCTTCTATTTGCCCCCACAGCGGATCCAGCGGGCCAGCGTCGCCCGCCGGGGATCAGCACACGAGGACCACGTTGACCACAGAACCCAACCCCACCCGCTTCGGCAGCGGCCAGGCGGTGCGCCGCCTCGAGGACGAAAGCCTGCTGGCAGGCGCCGGACGCTACACGGACGACGTGACGCTCCCCGATCAGGCGCATCTCGTCTTTCTTCGCTCTCCCTATCCGCACGCGCGCATCGTCTCGATCGACACGCGCACGGCCGCCGCCATGCCCGGCGTGCTGCGCGTCATCACAGGCGCCGACCTGGTGGCAGCGGGTGTCAAGCCGATGCCGGGTGCCGCGGGATTCAAGCGTGCCGACGGCAGCGACGCCGCGAGCCCGCCGCGCCAGGCGATGGCGAGCGAGCGCACGCGCTTCGTGGGCGAGGCGGTTGCGGCGGTGATTGCCGACACGGTTCAGCAGGCGCGCGATGCCGCCGAGGCCGTGATGGTCGACTACGAGGATCTGCCCATGGTGGTCGACCTCGCCAGCGCAACCGCCGAAGGCGCGCCGCTGCTGTGCGAAGAGGCCTCCGGCAACGTCGCCGCCGAAATGCGGCACGGCAGCAGCGAGGCCGCGACAGCCGCCTTCGCCAAGGCCAGCCATGTGGTCGCGCTGGACGTGATCAACCAGCGCGTGGTGGCGCTCACCATCGAGCCGCGCTCCGTGCTTGCCGCGCACGACGCCACGACCGACCGCCTCACGATCCGCATGAGCACCCAGATGCCTTCGGGCGTGCGCGATTCCGTGTGTGCCGCCATCGGCCTTGCGAGGGAAAAGGTGCGCGTGGTGGTGGGGGACGTGGGTGGTGGTTTCGGCATGAAGACCGGCGCCTATCCCGAGGACATCGCGGTTGCCTTTGCCGCGCTGCAGGTGAAGCGTCCCGTGAAGTGGGTGGCCGACCGCAGCGAAGAATTCCTGTCGAGCGCGCACGGCCGCGATATCGAGGCGCGGGCCGAACTCGCCCTCGATGCCGACGGAAAGATCCTGGCTCTTCGCATCAAGACGCTGGCCAACGTGGGGGCCTATGCCACCGGCACCGGCGTCGCGATCCAGCTGCTGATCGGCCCCTGGGTGCAGACCAGCGTCTACGACATCCAGACCATCGACTTCCATTTCAAGGCGGTGCTCACCAACACCGCGCCCACCGGCGCCTACCGCGGCGCGGGCCGCCCCGAGGCCATTTTCACCATCGAGCGGCTGATGGACGAGGCCGCACGCCAGACCGGCATCGACCGCATCCTGCTGCGCCGCCGCAACTTCATCCGCCCCGAGCAGATGCCCTACAAGAACCCGATGGCGCAGACCTACGACACCGGCAAGTTCGAGTCGGTGATGGACCAGGCGCTGACGCTCGCCGACTGGGGCGGCTTCGAGGCCCGTGCCGCGGAGTCCGCCAGGAACGGCAAGCACCGCGGCCTGGGCATCGCCACATTCCTCGAATGGACCGGCGGCAACGTGTTCGAGGAGCGCGTCACGGTGTCGGTGCAGGCCGACGGCGTGATCGAGGTGTTTTCCGCGGTCAACGCCATGGGGCAGGGCATTGCCACCTCGCTCGCGCAGCTCGCGGTCGATGCCTTCGGCGTGCCCATCGAGAAGGTGCGCGTGGTGCTCGGCGACACCGACCGCGGCGACGGCTTCGGCAGCGCCGGCTCGCGCTCGCTCTTCACCGGCGGCTCGGCCGTTCGCATCGGCGCCGAGCGCACGATCGACAAGGCGCGCGAACTCGCCGCGCAGGAGTTCGAAGCCTCCATCGACGACATCACTTACACCCGCGGCATCTTCACCGTCGCCGGCACCGACCTCGAACTCGACCTGTTCACGCTGGCCGGCAAGCAGCCCGAGCGCGAGATCTTCGTCGACTCCACCAGCACCGTGGCCGGCCCGACCTGGCCCAACGGCTGCCATATCTGCGAGATCGAGCTCGACCCGCCGACCGGCGAAATCAGCGTGGTGGCCTACAGCTCGGTCAACGACGTGGGCCGCGTGATCAACCCCATGATCGTGCGCGGCCAGCTCGAAGGCGGCGCGGTGCAGGGCATCGGGCAGGCGCTGTACGAGCAGGTGGTGTACGACCACGAAACCGGCCAGCCCGTGACCGGCAGCCTGATGGACTACGCCGCGCCGCGCGCCGACATCGTCGACACCATGTTCCACATGGAGATGGACGAATCGACGCCGTGCACGAACAACCCGCTGGGCGTCAAGGGCGTGGGCGAGCTGGGCACCATCGGTGCCACGCCGGCCATCGTCAATGCGGTGGCCGATGCCTTCGCCCGCAACGGCCTCGCGGCGACCGCGCCGCGTCTGCACATGCCGCTGAGCCCGGCGCGGGTATGGCAAGCCATGCACACTGTGGACTAGGTTCTCCCCCAAGCTTCGCTCACTTCGTGTGCTTCGCCAACCCCCTTCCGGGGGCCATGCCAGCGGCCCGGCGAAGCCGGTTCCGCGGCATGTCCCGAAGGGCTCCGTGATGTTGGATGTGCTCGCAACAGGTGAAATGGAATGCTCGTCATCACCGAACTGCAGACCGACCCGATCCGCGTGTCCAGCTACCGCTGCGACGCGGGTCCCGGCGCACCGTCGTTCACCGAGATGCACTCGGACTATTCGGTCTCGTACGTGCGCAAGGGCAGCTTCGGCTACCGCACGCGCGGCAACGCCTATGAGCTGGTGGCCGGCTCGGTGCTGGTGGGCTGCCCGGGCGACGAGTACGTCTGCACCCACGACCATCACCTGTGCGGCGACGAATGCCTGGCGTTCCACCTTTCGCCGGGATTCGTCGACCTGATCGGGGGCGACCAGCGAACCTGGCGCACCGGAGGCCTTCCTCCGCTGCCCGAACTCATGGTGCTCGGCGAACTCGCACAGGTCGCAGCCGAGGGGCAGAGCGATGTCGGGCTCGACGAGCTGGGCATGTGGTTCGCGAGCCGTTTCGTCGAAGTGGTGGAAGGGCGCAGCCAACCCGCGCCGCAGTCCGCCGCGGCACGCGACAGGCGCCGTGCGGTCGATGCGGCGATGTGGATCGACGCGAACTCGCACGACGACATCGGCCTCGAAACCGCGGCCTCCGAAGCGGGACTGAGCTCGTTCCATTTCCTGCGCCTGTTCTCGCAGGTGCTCGGCGTGACGCCGCACCAGTACCTGGTCCGCTCGCGCCTGCGCCATGCGGCGCGGCTGCTGGCGGACGACGACCGGCCCGTGACCGACGTGGCCTTCGACGTCGGCTTTGCCGACCTGAGCAACTTCGTGCGCACCTTCCGCCGTGCGGCCGGGGTGTCGCCGCGCGGCTTTCGCCAGGCCGCCAAGGGCGATCGCAAGATTCTCCAAGACCGCATGGCCGCCCTGCTCGATGATGACCGCCTGATCCATTCATCGAGCAGAAAGGCATCGCCATGTACGACCACATCGGACTGAAAGTCAAAGACCTCGCCGCGAGCCGGCGCTTTTACGAGGCCGTGCTCGCGCCGCTCGGCCACGTGCTGGGTGCCCACGACGACAGCTACGCGGGCATCGGCCCGGCCGACGCGCCGGCCTTCTGGCTCTATGCGGCCCAGGGCGCGAAGGGGCCGGGTACGCACATCGCATTTCGCGCACCCGACCACCAGGCCGTCGCGGCCTTCCACAAGGCAGGCCTGAAGGCGGGCGGCACCGACAATGGCGGCGCGGGTCCGCGCACCGACTACAGCCCGACCTACTACGCGGCCTTCCTGATCGATCCGGACGGCAACAACGTGGAGGCGGTCTGCCCCTGAAGGCGCGAAATCCCATGGCCACGATCTACAAGGAATTCATCGTCGAAGCCGACGCGGCCCAGGTCTGGGATGCGCTGCGCGACTTCGGCGCCGTGCACACGCGCCTCGCGCCCGGCTTCCTGACCGACTGCAGGCTGGACGGAGAGGGCGCCCGCATCGTCAGCTTTGCCAACGGGCTCGTGGCGCGCGAGCTGCTGGTGGGCCTCGACGAGGCGAACCGCCGCCTGGCCTACACCGTCACCGATGGCAAGGCCAGCCACCACCACGCATCGGCGCAGGTGTTCGCGCACGGCGAAGGCCGCTCGCGTTTCGTCTGGATCACCGACGTGCTGCCCGACGGATTCGCCGCCTACGTCGAGCCGATGATGGTGCAGGGCGGCGCGGCGATGAAGGCCGCGCTCGAGCGGCGCCAGCCGGCTCAGAAGTCTTCCAGCGGCAGCCCCACGTAGTTTTCCGCCAGCGCGGTGGCGGCGGCGCGCGAGTGCACCAGGTAGTCGAGTTCGGCTTCCTGGATCTTCTGGCCGAAGGCGCCGGTCTCGGGAAAGCGGTGCATCAGCGAGGTGAACCACCACGAGAAGCGCTCGGCCTTCCAGACGCGGCGCAGGCACAGGTCGGAGTAGCGGTCGAGCGCCGAGGCCGACTTCTCGCCGTAGAAGATCTCGAGCGCGCGCGAGAGGTAACCCACGTCGGCCGTCGCGAGATTGAGTCCCTTGGCGCCGGTCGGCGGCACGATGTGGGCGGCGTCGCCCGCGAGAAAGAGCGAGCCGAAGCGCATCGGCTCGGCCACGAAGCTGCGCAGCGGCGCAATGCTTTTTTCGAGCGACGGGCCGGTCACCAGCCGCTCGCGGGCTTCGGGGTCGAGCCGCGCGCGCAGTTCGTTCCAGAAGGCCTCGTCGCTCCAGTTCTCCACGCGCTCGTCGGTTGGCACCTGCACGTAGTAGCGGCTGCGGTGCGTGCTGCGCATGCTGCACAGTGCGAAGCCGCGTTCCGTGTTCGCATAGATCAGCTCGTGCGACACCGGCGGCACATCGGCCAGCACGCCGAGCCAGCCGAAGGGGTAGACCTTCTCGTAGGTCTGGATCGCGTCGGCCGGCACGCTGGCGCGGCTCACGCCGTGGTAGCCGTCGCAGCCGGCGATGAAGTCGCATTCGATCTCGTGCGTCTGGCCGTCCTTCTCGTAGCGCACGCGCGGCTTGCCGCTGTCGAAGTCGTGCAGGCTGACGTTCGCCGCGCTGTAGACCGTCGTGAGGCCCTCGGCGGCGCGCGCTTCCATCAGGTCGCGCGTCACTTCGGTCTGGCCGTAGACCGTGACCTGCTTGCCGCCGGTCAGCCCGTGCATGTCGATGCGATGGCGCGCCCCCTTGAACAGCAGTTCGATGCCTTCGTGCGGCAGGCCTTCGGCCTTGGCGCGCGCATCGACGCCGGCGCGCGCCAGCAGATCCATCGTCACCTGTTCGAGCACGCCGGCGCGGATGCGGCCCAGCACGTAGTCGCCGCTCTGGCGTTCGACGATGACGTTGTCGATGCCTGCCTTGAAAAGCAGCTGGCCGAGCAGAAGGCCGGCGGGGCCTGCGCCGATGATGGCGACCTGGGTGCGCATGGGGTGTCTCCGTAAAGGTTTGCCGAAGCGTAGGCCGTTGACGGCCGCTTGGTTCGGCAGGTCGCGAGGCACTGTGCGATCATGCGAGCGCGTGCGCGATGATCGCGCAACACTTCGAAAACAGACCCCGAATGACCATCGCCAAAGCCGATTTCATCGAGGGCATCGCCAAGGGCATGGCGGTGCTCGAAAGCTTCGACACCGAGCGCCAGCGCCTCAATGCCACGCTGGCCGCCGAGCGCGCCGGCCTCACGCGCGCTGCCGCCCGCCGCCACCTGCTGACGCTGGCCCACCTGGGCTATCTCGAGACCGACGGCAGCTATTTCTGGATGGCACCGAAGGTGCTGCGCTTCTCGGGCAGCTACCTCGCGTCGTCGCGTCTGCCGCGGGCGCTGCAGCCCACGCTGAACCGGCTTGCGGCGCAGACCGGCGAGTCGTTCTCCGCGGTGGTGCTCGACGGGGAAGAGGTGGTCATCATCGCGCGCAGCGGCAGCTACGGCATGCCGACGCGCGTGCTGGCCTACGGCCTGCACCTCGGCGCGCGGCTGCCGGCCCATGCCACGTCCACCGGCCGCGTGCTGCTGGCCGCCATGGCTCCCACCGAACTCACGCAATGGCTCAAGGGGCGGCACCTGGCGCGGCTGACGCCGCACACCGTCACCCAGGCGCGCGGCCTGCGGCAGCTGATTGCCCGTGTGCGCAAGGACGACTATTGCTTTGCCAGCGAGGAACACGAGTTGGGGGTGCAGGCGCTGGCGGTGCCGCTGCGCGACATGCAGGGCCACACGGTGGCCGCGCTCAACGTGGTGCTGTCGGGCACGCGCTACCAGGAAGAATCCCTGCAGCGCGACATGCTGCCGCTCCTGTTCGAAGCGGCCCGCGAGGTCCGGTCGCTGCTCTGAACTGAACTTCGCCGCGGCCACGGCCTCGAATCCCGGAAACGGAACACAACCATGCGACTCCTGCTTCTCGAAGACGACGTGATGATCGGCGAGGCCGTGCTCGACCTGCTGCGCGCCGAGCAATATGCCGTGGACTGGGTGAAGGACGGCGAGGCCGCCGAGTCCGCCCTGCGCACCCAGCAATACGACCTCGTGATGCTCGACCTCGGCGTGCCGCGCCGCGACGGCCTGGAGGTGCTGCGCAGCCTGCGCGCCCGCAAGCAGCGCATGCCGGTGCTGATCGCCACCGCGCGCGACTCGGTGCAGCAGCGCATCGAAGGGCTCGATGCCGGCGCCGACGACTACGTGCTCAAGCCCTACGACCTCGACGAACTGCTGGCCCGCATCCGTGCCTTGCTGCGCCGCGCCGCGGGGCGCGCCGAGCCGGTGTACGAGCACATGGGCGTGAGCATCAATCCCGCCACGCGCGAGGTCACGGTGGGCGGTCAGCCGGTGGTGCTGTCGGCGCGCGAATGGGCCGTGCTCGAGCCGCTGCTGGCGCGCCCGGGCATGGTGCTGTCGCGCGCCCAGCTCGAGGAGAAGCTCTACAGCTGGAAGGACGAGATCAGCAGCAATGCGGTCGAGGTCTATGTGCACGGCCTGCGAAAAAAGCTGGGCGCAGAACTCATCCGCAACGTACGCGGCGTCGGCTACATGGTGCCGAAGCTATGACTCGCCCCCAGGCTCCGCGCACTTCGTGTCGCTTCGCCCACCCCCTGCCGGGGGCGACGCCTACGGCCCGGCAAAGCCGGTTCCGTGTCGTCCCATGGACGGAGTGCGCATGAGCAGGGTCATCGGTGCACTCACCGGATCGCTGCGCGCGCGCCTGCTGTGGTTCCTGCTCGCGGCCATCGTGCTGGCCGCCGGCGCGCAGGCGCTCGTGGCCTACCGCACGGTGCTCAGCGAGGCCGACGACATCTTCGACTACCACATGCAGCAGATGGCGATGTCGCTGCGCTCGGGCCTGCCGCCCAGCGCCGCTGTCGGCGGCATCGGCAGCGGCGAGCAAAACTTCGACTTCGTCGTGCAGGTGTGGACCGCCGACGGCGTGCGCGTCTTCGAATCCGCCGATCAGGCAGCGCTGCCGCAACTGGCGGTGCTCGGCTTTGCCGATGTGCGCGCACGCGGCACCACCTACCGCGTGTTCTCGATGCAGACGCGCGGGCTGGTGATCCAGGTGGCACAGGACATGGCGGCGCGGCGCAGCATGGCCGGCACGCTGGCGCTGCGCACCGTCGCACCGGTGGCGCTGATGGCGCCGCTGCTGATGCTGGTCGTGTGGTGGGTCGTGAGCCGCTCCCTGGCGCCGGTGGCGCGCGTGCGCAGGCAGGTGGCCTCACGGCAGGCCGACGATCTCTCGCCGGTGAGCGAGGAAGACCTGCCCGAGGAAGTGCGCCCGCTGGTGCAGGAGCTGAATCTTCTGTTCGACCGGGTGCGCCATGCCTTCGATGCGCAGAAGCACTTCGTCGCCGATGCTGCGCACGAGCTGCGTTCGCCGCTGGCGGCGCTGAAGCTGCAGGTGCAGGGCCTGCAGCGCGCGCCCGACGATGCCGCGCGCGACCTCGCCGTGAGCCGGCTGGTCGCAGGCATCGACCGTGCCACGCGGCTGGTCGAGCAGATGCTCGCGCTGGCCCGGCACGAGGCCAGCATGGCGGCCGGCGCCAGGCCCGAGCCGGTCGATCTGGCCGAGGTGGCGCGTCTCGCGATCTCGGATGCGGTGGCGGCCGCGCAGGCCCGCCGCATCGACATCGGCATCGCGCATGCCGACGCGGCGGTGGTCAAGGGCCAGCCCGAGGCGTTGCGCATGCTGCTGCGCAACCTGCTCGACAACGCGGTCAAGTACACGCCCGAAGACGGCCGTGTCGACGTCGGCATCGCGAAGCCGGGCGATGCGGTCGAGCTCAGCGTGGACGACAGCGGGCCCGGCCTGCCCGAGGCCGAGCGGGAGCGCGTGCTCGACCGCTTCTACCGCTCGGGCGAGCCGCAGGCCCCCGGCAGCGGCCTGGGCCTGGCCATCGTCAAGTCGATCGCCGAACTGCATGGCGCCACGGTGGCACTCGCCAAGTCTCCGAGCCTGGGCGGCCTGCGGGTCCTGGTTCGCTTTCCGGCGGCCGCCTGAGGCCCGTCCGGGCGGACCGCGCCGTTTAAGCGGCGCTTAAGTCGGCGCGGCGACATTCCTTTCATCGTGTTTTGCGCCCTTGCGCAATGAAAGGAACCGACCCATGAACACCCGCCTGACTTCCCCCCGCGCCCTGGCGATCGCCCTGGCGAGCGCCGGTGTCATCGGCGCCGTCGGTGCCGGTGCCTACACCAGCGCCCGCGCCTTGAATGCGCCGACCAACGCCGCCAGCGCGGCACCCGCCGCCATGGTGACGCTGCCCGATTTCTCGACCATCACCTCGCGCGACGGTCCCGCGGTGGTCAACATCAGCGTGACCGGCACCATGAAGGCCTCGGACGACCAGGCCGCCGCCGAGATGCAGGGCATCGACCCGGACGACCCGATGTTCCAGTTCTTCCGCCGCTTCCAGGGCCAGATGGGTCCGCGCGGCCAGCAGCAACAGCAGCGCGACGTGCCGGTGCGCGCCGAGGGCTCGGGCTTCATCGTCGATGCCAACGGCATCATCATCACCAACGCCCACGTCGTGAAGGACGCGAAGGAGGTCACCGTCAAGCTGACCGATCGCCGCGAGTTCCGCGCCAAGGTGCTCGGCGCCGACGCCAAGACCGACATCGCGGTGCTGAAGATCGATGCGAAGAACCTGCCCGTGCTCGCCCTCGGCAACACCAAGGACCTGAAGGTCGGCGAATGGGTGCTGGCCATCGGCTCGCCCTTCGGCTTCGAGAACACCGTGACGGCCGGCGTCGTCAGCGCCAAGGGCCGCACGCTGCCCGACGACAGCTACGTGCCCTTCATCCAGACCGACGTGGCGGTGAACCCCGGCAACTCGGGCGGCCCGCTGCTCAACACGCGCGGCGAGGTGGTCGGCATCAACTCGCAGATCTACAGCCGCAGCGGCGGCTACCAGGGCGTGTCGTTCGCGATCCCGATCGATGTGGCCGTTCAGGTGAAGGACCAGATCGTCGCGACCGGCAAGGCCTCGCATGCGCGCCTGGGCGTCGCGGTGCAGGAGGTGAACCAGGCCTTCGCCGATTCCTTCAAGCTCGACAAGCCCGAAGGCGCACTGGTCTCGAACATCGAGAAGGGCGGTCCCGGCGACAAGGCCGGCCTGAAGGCGGGCGACGTGATCCGCAAGGTCGACGGCCAGGCGATCGTTTCCTCGGGCGACCTGCCCGCGGTGATCGGCCAGCAGGCGCCGGGCAAGAAGGTCACGCTCGAGGTGTGGCGCCAGGGCGCACGCCAGGAGCTGCAGGCCAGGCTTGGCGATGCCAGCGACAAGCCGGCGCAGGTCGCGAAGGCCGATGCCGGCGCAGGCCAGGGCAAGCTGGGTCTGGCGCTGCGGCCCCTGCAGCCGCAGGAGAAGCGCGAAGCCGGCGTCGACGGTGGCCTGCTCATCGAAGACGCGGCGGGCCCCTCGGCGCAGGCCGGCGTGCAGGCCGGCGACGTGCTGCTGGCCATCAACGGCACGCCGGCCCAGAGCCTCGAGCAGGTGCGCGAGGTGGTCGCGAAGGCCACCAACAAGTCGGTGGCGCTCCTGATCCAGCGCGGCGAAGACAAGATCTTCGTGCCGGTCCGCATTGGATAGGCCCGCCCCCAGGCTGCGCGCACTTCGTGTCGCTGCGCCAACCCCCTGCCGGGGGCGACACCAGAGGCCCGGCAAAGCCGGTTCCTCGGTGTCCCCCGAGAAGCCCGCTACGAACAGCATTCACATGACTTCATCCGCCAACGGCCTCTCCGCGCACATCCTGCCCACCTCGGCCACGATGATCGGCGTGTGCATGACCGTCATGTCGATCGGCCACCTCGGGCCGCGCGACGACATGCGGCTCCTGATCGACCGGCTGCTGGCCGTGGATGCGCTGGTCTTCCTGGCCAGCGCGTTGCTGTCCTTCATGTCGATGCGTTCGCGCCGCTCGGGCATGCGGCTGGAAGCCTGGGGCGAGATGGTGTTCATCGCCGGCCTCGGCTTGCTGGCGCTCGGCGCAGTCACGCTGGCGTTCGCGCTGCGCTGACGCGTCAGGGCAGGGCGCAGGGCCAATCGAGCAGCACGCGCGTTCCGCCGGCCTGCGCATCGGCCGTTTCGATGTGCAGCCGCGCACCGATGGCCTGGGCGCGCGAACGCATGTTCGCGATGCCGTGCCCCATGGGCCGGTCGGCCGCCGGCGCTGCCGGCAGCCCGCGTCCGTTGTCGGTCAGCACGATGCGCACCATCGGCGGCGTCTCGTCACCGTGCCAGCTCACCTGCATCACGATGCGCGTGGCGGCCGCATGCTTCAGCACATTGGTGAAGGCCTCGAGCAGGATACGCTGCAACTGCAACGCGGCCTGGGCCGCAAAGGGGGCGACGGCTGGAATGAGCGCCACGTTCCACACCAGCTCGATGCCCGCCGCATCGAGGCGCGGCTGGAGGCGATAGCGCAGCGTGGCCAGCACCGTCGGCAGGTCGTCGTGCGTGGGCTGCAGCGAATCGACCGCCATGCGCATCTCGTCCAGCGCGAGCTTCACATGCTCCTCGACCACGCTGCGGTCGGGCGTGGCCTGCGTCACCACGTTGAGCAGCCCCACCAGCTGCGAACCCACGCCGTCGTGGATCTCCCGCATGATGCGCTGGCGCTCCAGCAGCACGGCCTGCTCCTGCTGCTGCAGGCGCATCGTCTCGAAGGCGCCGCGCAATTGCTCCTCGCGTTCCGCGACGCGGGCCGCGAGGTTGGCGTTGAGTGCGCTGTAGTCGGCCACGGTGCGGCTGTAGCGCTCGACGACGAGGCCGGCCAGGATCATCACGAAGAAGAACATCGCGTGCGGCGTCAGCGTGTAGTAGGCGCCGCCGAAGAGCCCCATGCGCACCAGCAGCAGGTCGTGCGCGCCGGCCAGGATCGCCAGCGTGCCCGCCGCCATCAGCACCCCTGCAATGCGCCGCCGCGCCACCAGCGCACCGTGCACCACGTAAGGCAGGCAGACGATGCTGATCGCCTGGAGGATGACGAGGCCCGTGGTCCAGAGCTTCGGCAGCGCGAGGGCGAAAGAGGCACAGGCCAGTGTCACCGAGAGTGCCAGTGCCCCGTAGATCGATCGCACCAGCCATGGTGGGTTGCGGTCCAGCACCAGCAGCACGAAGCGCGCGATGAGCCCGATGTGGCCGGCATAGCAGACGGCCACCACCGCCCCCCAGAGCGGCCACGGCACCGGCACCTCCGGCCAGACGCGGTCGAGGTTGCGCGCCACGCCGGAGAGCGCGGCCAGCGCGAAACACCCGTAGAGCGCATCGCGCTGGCGCAGCCACAGGCCGCCGGCCAGGCCGCCCATCAGCAGCAGGCTCACGGCATACACGATGGCCGAGGTGTTGCGCCAGCTCTGCTGTGCGCGGTAGAGCGGCGTGAGCGAGGCTTCGTCGCCATAGCGGATGCTGGCCAGGCCGCCGCCACGCTGGCGCTGCATGGTCGTCTGGATCAGCAGTTGCTGGGGCTGCCCGTCGCGCCGATGCAATGCGGCGGCAACGGGGACCAGCTGGTTGCCCTTGGCCGCGTCGTAGCCGGGATCGTCCAGGGTGCCGAAAGTGGCCACCAGCGCGCCGTTGAACCAGATCGCCATCTGGTTGCCCGCGCCCGACAGCAGCAGGGCCGCGGGCCCGCCGGCCGGCACTGCGGCGGCAGGAAGATCGATGCGGTAGCTGGCCTTGCCCCCACGGCCGGGAAACTCGTGGTCCCAGCGGAACGGCAGCTGCACCTGCCGCACCTGGGCCGGCAGACCGTCGGGCTCGAGGGTGGCTTCGGCCGAGCGCACATCCATCGCATCCGGCATGCGGCCCGTGGCTGCCTGCGCGGGGCCGATGAAGGCCAACAGCCACAGCACCGCAAACAGCAGGCGGCGCACGCTAGGGAAGCCAGCCCAGGTTGCGGGCCTCGAACACTGCTTCCGATTTGTTGTGCACATCCAGCTTGCCGTAGATATTGCGGATATGGGTTTGGACCGTCGACGCCGAGACTCCCATCTGCACGCCGACTTCGACATAGGTGAAACCACGAGAGACGAGGTCGAGCACCTCGAACTCCCGTGGCGACAGGCGCTCGGGCGCCACGGCGGTGCTGTAGGGCGCGGCACTGGCGGCCTGCGCCGCGGGCCGTGGCGGCGGGTCCGTGCGGGTCTGCCAGCGGCGCAGCAGCTGCCGCGCGATCACCGGCGACATCGGCGAGCCGCCCGCGCGCAGGTGGCGGATGTGGGTGGCGAGATCGGCCTCGGTGCCGTCCTTCAGCAGGTAGCCGCTGGCGCCGGCCTCGAAGGCCTGGACCATGTTGGCCTCGTCGCCGAAGATCGACAGCACCATCACCGCGCAGGCCGGCTGCGTGCTGCGGCACTGGCGGATGACCTGCAGCCCCGGATGGTCCGGCAGGCCGAGGTCCACCAGCAGCACGTCGACCGGGTTGTCGGCCAGCCAGTTCAGGATGTCGGTGGCGTTCGAGGCGCTGAAGGCCAGGGCCAGCGACGGGTCTGCACCGACGACGCGCGCAATGCGCTCGCGCATGCCGGTGTCGTCTTCCACCAGGGCGACCTGTGTGATCGTCATGGCGAAATTCCGCAAACGAGGCGCATGTGGGGTATCCAGGGTTGGGTTGCAACAGTGTCGAGCCTAGGGGCCCGCGCGGCGGTTGGACATCCTATATACCAGGGAGGCGGCGAGCCGGGCCTTGCTGTCTGCGCGCGGCCTTGCCGAGCCGGCCGGCGACGAGGGCCAGGTGTTCGACCAGTTCCGGGGGCGACTCGACATTGAAATCGTGCCCCAGGCAGCCGAGCCACACGGCCAGCGCATCGAGCGAGTTGGCCGCGGTCGCGATCCGCGTGGCGCCTTCGTCGATCGCTTCCGGCACGCCGCCCACCCAGCCCAGGTGCGCCTCGAGTGCCTTGACCGGCGCACGCACCACGACGCTGGCGTGGTGCAGGTAGGGCGAGACCTTGAGCGCATGTTCCATGTAGGCCGCGACGTCGCCGTGGGGCAGCCTGCGCGGCGTGAAGCGGGCGCCGGTCGGCACGGGCGCCTCGATGCGGTCGAGGCGGAAGGTGCGCCAGTCTTCGCGCGCCGTGTCCCAGGCCAGCAGGTACCAGCGCTGGCCCGACTGCACGACCCGGTGCGGCTCCACCGTGCGCGCGGTGGCCGCCGCATGGTGGTCGCGGTAGTCGAAGCGCAGCACGAGCCGGTCGGTGCAGGCCTCGGCGAACAGCGTGACCGCCTTCAGCCGGACCTCCGACCTGCCGCGCGTCAGCGGCACCACCGATGCGCGCACGCTGTCGAGCCGGCGCCGCAGCCGTGGCGGCATCAGCTGTTCGAGCTTGGCCAACGCGCGCATCGAGGCGTTCTCGATGTCGCCCTTGCCCGCGGTCGGGTTGCCGAGGCCGAGCGCCACCGCGATGGCTTCCTCGTCTTCGAGCAGCAGCGGAGGCAGGGCGGTGCCCGCGCCCAGCCGGTAGCCGCCGGCCACGCCCGAGGTGGAATCGACCGTGTAGCCGAGGCTGCGCAGGCGATCGACGTCGCGGCGCAAGGTGCGCTCGGTGATCTCGAGCCGTTCGGCCAGACCGGCGCCGGTCCACGCGCGTTGGGCCTGGAACAGGGAAAGAAGCCGGATCAGGCGTGCGGAAGCGGACAGCATGGCGAGATGATGCCTCGGATCGAGGACAGAATCTGTCCGCAATAGGTCGTAGCCTTGGTTTTTCCCTCCACTCGTTCCAAGGACATCCACCCATGAAGAAGACATACAACGGCAGCTGCCACTGTGGCAAGGTCCGCTTCCAGGCCCTGATCGACCTCGCCGAGGGCACCGGCAAATGCAACTGCTCGATCTGCATGAAGGCCCGCGGCTGGGGCGCCATCGTCAAGCCGGCGGACTTCACGCTGCTCGCGGGCGAGGAAGACCTGTCGAGCTACCAGTTCGCCTCGCACAGCGCCGAGCACCTGTTCTGCAGGCACTGCGGCATCAAGTCGTTCGGGCGCGGCAATGTGCCGGAGATCGGCGGCGCCTATGTCAGCGTGAACGTGACCTGCCTGGACGACGTGACGCCGGAAGAACTCTCGACCGCACCGGTCCGCTACATGGACGGGCGCAACAACAACTGGTTCGCGGAGCCGGCCGAGGTGCGGTACCTCTGAGCGCAGCCCGAGGCTTCCTTTTCAGTGCGGATGTGCGTGATGCACGTCCGGAGCGTGCGGGTGCGTGTGACGCTGCGGCATGTGGCGGTGCGGATGGCTGTGCTCGCCCACGGGCATCGGATCATGCACATGGTCGTGGTGTCCGTCGTCATGCCGGTGCGCGTGCTCGTGGTCGAGCAGTTCGTGGTCGTGCGCATGCCCGTGGGACTCCGCCAGGTGCAAAGCCACCCCTGCGAGCATCAGCAGGCCGCCGGTTGCCATGCCCCAGCTCAAGGCCCGCTCTCCCAGTGCAATGGCGACGAGTGCGCCGATGAAGGGTGCGAAGGCGAACACCGAGCCGGTGCGCGCCGCGCCGAATGCGCGCTGTGCCAGCAGGTAGAGCCGCAGGCTGAGCCCGTAGCCGCTGGCGCCGATGGCGAGCAGCGCCAGGGCGGCGGTCCAGCCGGGCAGGGGCTCGCCGGCCGCAACTGCGAGCACGGCCGTCGCGCCTGCGCCGAGCAGCGACTTGCCGAGCACCACCTGACCGGGATCGCGCTCGGCCAGCGCACGCGACAGGGTGTTGTCGATGCCCCAGGCGGCGGTCGCTCCCAGCACGGCGAGCAGGCCCAGCAACTGCACGCCGCCGCTCAGGCCGCGATCCACCACCAGCACCATGCCGCCCGCGAGCAGCAACAGCATCGCGCTCCAGACCCGCCGGTCCATCACTTCGCGGTAGAGCGTGCGAGCCAGCACCGCGGTGAACAGGGCTTCGAGCGCGAGCATGAGCGAGGCGCTTGTGCCGCTGGTGTGCTGCAGGCCCCAGGCGAGCGCCACAGGCCCGATGACAGCGCCGAATAGCGCCATCCACGACAGCCGCTTCACGTCGGCGCGGCGCAGGGCGGCTTCGCGCTCCACCGGCTGGCGCAACCAGGCGCCCACACACGCGGCGCCGGCGTAGAGCAGGGCGGCCGTGGTGAAGGCGCCCAGGCCGGCCCCCGCGTGCTGGACCATGGGCGTGCTGATGCCGAACAGCGCCGCCGCCATGAGGGCCAGCAGGCCGCCGCGCAGCGCAGGTCGGTGCAAGGGGTTCACTGCTTCGGTCTCGTGTGGAAAGGAGACCGATTTTGCACGGCTGTCTTTGCTGCGCGGCTCAGGCCGGTTCCATGCCATGGCGGCGCTTGGCTTCGGCGCTGTCCGCCGAGCGCATGAAGCCGAGCAGGGCGCGCGCGGCGGCCGGCTGCGTGGCGCCGATGGCCGGTGCCGCCGAAAAGGTCGTGACGATCTGAATCTGCGGCGGCAGGGGGCCGATCAACTGGATGCCTTCGACACCGATCAATTCGCTCATTTGCTGGAATCCCAACGCGGCCTCGCCGCGCGCGACCAGTGAGCCGACCGGGACGCCGGGCGGCGCCTGCACCAGCCGGCCCCGGATCTCGTCGGCCATGCCCCAGCGCTCGAACAATGCGATCAGCGCGACGCCGCTCGGGCCGGTCGAGCAGGCGATGCTGGCCGCGCCCCGCACGGCGCTGCGCAGCGCATCTTCCGTGGAGATGCCGGGGCGTTCGACCCCCGCGCGCACCGCCACGCCGACACCTGAACGGACCAGGTCGACCTTGCCGGCCGCGTCGAGCTTGCCCGCAGCGACCAGCGTGTCGATCGCGTCCGAAGCCAGGGCCACCACGTCGAACAACTCGCCCGCGGACACACGCCGGGCGGCTTCGACACCGCCGACCGGCAGGAAGGAGACCGGCACGCCCGTGCGCCTTGAATACGTCGCTGCGAGTTCGTCCAGCAAGCTCCGGGTCGCCATTGAGCAGATGCCCTGGATCGGCGCTGCCATGAGGGTGCCTGGTGCCATGTGTCAGTCGGGCTTGATGTTGGCTTCGCGGATCAACTTCCCGTAGCGCGCCGCATCGCTCCTGAGTAGCTTGTCGAATTGCGCGGTGGGCCCGGGCAGCGGAACGCCGCCCGCCGCGGCGAGCTGGTCGCGCACCTCCGCGGATTCGAGGGCCTTCTGCACCGTCTCGTGCAGCTTGGCCAGCACGGGCTTCGGAAGCCCCGCCGGTGCGACGAAGCCATACCAGACGCTGGCCTCGAAACCCGGATAGCCCGACTCGGCCACCGTCGGCACGCCCGGCAGGACCGCAGAACGCTCGGTGCTCATCACGGCGAGCACCTTCAGCTTGCCGGACTTCGCGAGCGGCAGCACCTCGAGGGCATTGACCGCCACCACGTCGACGTGTCCGCCGAGCGTGTCGGTGATCGCCTGCGCGCCGCCCTTGTAGGGCACATGGCGCAGCGAGAGGCCCGCCGTGTGCTGGAACAGCTCCATGGCCAGGTGCGGCGTGGCGCCGTTGCCCGGCGTCGCGACGGCCACGCCGCCCGGTTTGGCCTTGGCGGCGGCCACCAGCTCGGGCAGCGTCCGGATCGGCGAGCCTTCGCGCACGGCAAATACCACGGGCACGCGTCCGACCGACGCCACCGGCGTGAAGTCGCGCTCGAGGTCATAGGGCGCCGGCTCGAACAGCGAAGGGTTCACCGCCAGCGCATTGGCCGCCAGCAGCAAGGTGTAGCCATCGGCCGGACTCGCAATCAGCGACTTCACCGCGATGTTGGTGCCGGCGCCAGGCTTGTTCTCGACGATCACCGGCTGGCCGAGGATGGCCGACATCCGCAGGCCGACGGAGCGGGCGATGGCGTCGACAGCACCGCCGGCGCTGTAGCCGACCAGTATCTTCACGGGCCTGGAGGGATAGGTATCTGCGGCGCTCGCACCGATCGGGGCGCCGAGTGCCAGCAGTCCGGCCAGGGCCAGGAAGTGGCGGCGAATGAAGGTCTTCATGATCGATTCACGGGTTGAAGGGACGGGGCGTCCCAGGTCTGCGGTGCCGCGTCCTTGCCGGCCACCGAATACAGCGCGCCGGGCGCGTTGCGTGTCTGCTGGAATTCCTCCAGCGATTGGCCGCGCATGGCGGCATAGATGTGCAGGTTGGAAACGCCGAGCACCGCGCCGAGCTTCTCCAGCATGAAGAAGATCACGCCGTAGTGGATGAGCCCGCGCCAGTCGCGCTGGCGCACCAGCGCGCGTTCCTGGATGGTCAACCCGGCCGCCTCGAACGCTGCCTCTTCGTCGGCGAGGAAGCGGGCGCGATACGCCGGGCGCGTCATGCCATGCAGGAACTTGTTGAGGCGGTAGGCGCGCACGCTGGTCTCGAGCGTGAACGGATAGCTGCCCTGCAGCGCCTCGATGCCCGCGAGCTGCTGGTCCATGTGGCGCCGGTGCCGCTGCACTTCGCCGGCAACAGGCGGGCTGGCCAGGTTCTCGTAGATCGCAGCCGCGATGCCGGTCATCGACGGCAGGTAGTAGCTCTGGTGCGTCTTGCGCACGTTGGACGACAACGCGCCCCGCATGACCAGCCACATGATCACTTCCGCGCCCTCCATGCCGCCCAGGGCGGCCAGCTCGGCCTGCGTCATCTGGGTGAGGCGCACCGGGTCGTTCTCGATCAGGTCGAGGAACTGCGCGTCCCAGGCGGTGTTGTTGAAGCCCGCGCGCTCGCCGTGCACCTGGTGCGACAGCCCGCCGGTGGCGACGATGGCCACGTCCAGGTCTTCCGGATAGCTCTCGATGGCGCGGCGCAGTGCCTGCCCGAGCCGGTAGCAGCGCCGGGCCGTCGGCACGGGCGACTGCAGCACGCCGACCTGCAGCGGCACCACCGGTATCGGCCAGGCCGGCTCGTGTGAGCAAAGCAGGGACATCGGCGAGAACACGCCGTGGTCCAGTGCCCGGTCCTGGAAGAAGGACATGTCGAACTCGTCGGCCACCAGCGACCGGCCGATGTGCTGCGCGAGCGCCGGGTGCCCGGCCAGCGAGGGGAGGTCGCGCGCGCCGCCGCCTTCGTCCGCCACTTCGTGCCGCTCGCCGACACCGAGCGAGAAGGCTGCATAGTGGTCGAAGAAGAACGAGCTGACGTGGTCGTTGTAGATGAAGAAGAGCACGTCGGGCTGGCGCTCCGCGAGCCAGCGCTGCACGGGCTCGAAGGCTTCGAAGATGGGCGCCCAGACCGGGTCCTGCTGTTTCTGCTTGTCGAAGGCGAAGCCGATGGTGGGCGTGTGGGAGCACGCGACGGCGCCGATGATGCGAGCCATGGGGGTTCCGCTCCTGCCGGTGTCAGTCGATGTAGCGCAGGCCTGCCTTGGCGAGCGGCCCGCGCATGGCGTACATGTCCAGGCCGAGTTCGCCGGCGGCGAACCGCGCGCGCTTGCCGGTCTCGTTGGCCTCGCGGGCTTCGGCCGCATCGGCCACCTGCTGCGCACGCGATGCCGGCACCACCACGACGCCGTCGATGTCGGCCACCACCACGTCGCCCGGATGCACCAGCGCGCCCGCGCACACCACCGGCACGTTGACCGAGCCGAGGGTGGCCTTGATCGTGCCCTTCGAATGGATGGCGCGGCTGAACACGGGGAAGCCCATCGCGTTGAGGTCGCGCACGTCGCGCACGCCGCCGTCGATCACGAGGCCCTTGCAGCCGCGTGCCTTGAAGGAGGTGGCGAGCAGGTCGCCGAAGAAGCCGTCGGTGCTGTCGCTGGTGCACGCAGCTACCACCACGTCGCCGGGCTGGATCTGCTCGGCCGCGACATGCAGCATCCAGTTGTCGCCGGGCTGCAGCAGCACGGTGATGGTCGTGCCGCAGAAGTGCGCATCGGGATGGATGGGGCGGATGCGGGGCTGCATCAGCCCCAGCCGGCCGAGCGCCTCGTGCACGGTCGAGACGCCGAAGCGCGAGAGCTTCTCGACAGCGGCGGCATCCGCGCGCGCCACGTTGCGATGGACGACGCCGAGCTGTTGAAGGGTGTTGGATGCGGACATGGTCAGAGCCCCTTGGCGATGAGTGCGCGGTCGAGGCGCGGGTAGACGCGGCGTGCGTTGGCTTCGAACACCTTGTGCCGCGTCTCGGCATCGAGCATCGGCGTCGCATCGATATAGCGCCGCGTGTCGTCGTAGAAGAACCCGGTCTCCGGGTCGATGCCGCGCACCGCGCCGATCATTTCGCTCGCGAACAGGATGTTGTCGACGGGGATCACGCGGGTCAGCAGGTCGATGCCCGGCTGGTGGTAGACGCAGGTGTCGAAGAAGATGTTGTTCAGCAGGTGATCCTTCAGCAGCGGCTTCTTCATCTCCTGCGCCAGCCCGCGAAAGCGCCCCCAGTGGTAGGGCACCGCGCCGCCGCCATGCGGGATCACGAAGCGCAGCGTCGGGAAATCGGTGAACAGGTCGGAGGTCAGGCACTGCATGAAGGCGGTGGTGTCCGCGTTCAGGTAGTGCGCGCCGGTGGTGTGGAAGCAGGCATTGCAGCTCGTGCTGACGTGCACCATCGCCGGGATGTCGTGCTCGACCATCTTCTCGTAGAGCGGATACCAATGGCGGTCCGACAACGGCGGCGAGGTCCAGTGCCCGCCCGAGGGATCGGGGTTGAGGTTGATGGCCACGAAGCCGTACTCGCGCACGCAGCGCTCCAGCTCGGGGATGCAGGAGCGCGGGTCCACGCCGGGCGACTGCGGAAGCATCGCCGCGCCGATGAAGTGATCCGGGAACAGCTCGCTGACGCGAAAGCACAGCTCGTTGCAGATCGCAGCCCAGGTCGAGGACGCCTCGAAGTCGCCGATGTGATGCGCCATGAAGCTTGCGCGCGGGCTGAAGATCGTGAGGTCGCTGCCGCGTTCCTTCATGAGGCGCAGCTGGTTGCTCTCGATCGATTCGCGAAGTGCGTCGTCGCTGATCTTCAGGTCGCCGGCGCGTGGCTTCAGCGTGGCGTCCTTCAGGCCCGCAATCTGTCGGTTGCGCCAGTCCTCCAGCGCCTTGGGGGCCGTGGTGTAGTGGCCATGGCAGTCGATGATCATTTGCAACCCCATCGGTTGGTAGCTCGAAAGCGTCGAGTGTGGTTGCCGGCGGCGGTGCGTGGCGTGAGTTCGGGTTGCTCTACCATCAGACTTTCTTATCGATAGGGCTTGCTCCGAGCGTCATGACGCCCCCCGCGCATCAGCGAGACCAAGTGATCGACAGGGCGCACGGCGGCGCGCTCGGCATCAACCTGCGGCACCTGCGCGCGTTCTCGGCCGTGGCCAGGGCCGGCAGCATCGCCAGGGCCGCGGACGAGCAGCTGTACCGCGTCGCCTCGGGCGTCACGCGCTCCATTTCCGAACTCGAAGCCGCATTGGGCCGGCCGCTGTTCGAGCGTCGCTCGCGCGGCATGGCGCTGAATTCGTACGGCGACCTCGTGCGGGTGCGCGCGCGCCGCATCGAGCGCGAGTTCGAGGAGGCCCGCACCCAGCTCGTCGCGCGCGGCGGCATCGGCGCGTCCGCCGACGTCCCGTCGCTCTTCGCGTCGATCCTCAACGGCCGGCGCCTCGCGGTGATCGCGAGTCTCGTGGAGAAGCGCAACATGCCGGCGGTCGCGCGCGAGTTCGGGATCACGCAGCCGGCCATCAGCAGCGCCCTGAAGGACCTCGAGGGCGGGCTCGGTGTCGCGCTCCTCGAACGCAAGGCACGCGGTCTCTGGCCGACGCCGGCCGGCGAGATCGTGGCGTTCTACTTCAAGCGGGTGCTCGCGGAGCTGCGCCACATCGGCCCGGACATTGCGGCCAGCGAGGGAACGCTGCAGGGGAGCGTGACCGTCGGGGCGCTCCCGCTCGGCCGCACGCAGATCCTGCCGCTTGCGATCGCTTCGCTGCTCGCACGCCATCCGGGGCTGCACATTGCAACCGTCGAAAGCCCGTACGACGCGTTGGCCGCATCGCTGCGAAGCGGAGACATCGACTTCATCCTCGGAGCGCTGCGCAGCGCCGCCGAGGCCAAGGACCTGCAGCAGGAAGCGCTGTTCGAGGATCGGATTTCCGTGATCGCCCGCGCCGGGCACCCGCTCGAGCGCGCGGCGCGCATCGACTTCGATGCCTTGCGGCAGGCGACGTGGGTGCTCTCGCGGCACAACACGCCGTCGCGCGAACTGCTCGAACGATTCTTCTCGTCGGCGCGTGAGGCACCTCCGATTCCCGCCGTCGAGACCGGCGACCTCGCCGTGCTGCGCGGCCTGCTGCTGGAGAGCGACATGCTGACCGCGATCTCGGCCCATCAGCTGCGCTACGAAATCCGCGACGGCAGCCTGGTCGTGCTGGACTTCCCGCTGGACGAGACGCGGCGCGAGATCGGGCTGACGCAACGGCAGGGCGCGTTTCCTTCGCCGGGGGCGAGGGCGTTGATGGAGGAGATCGGCGCGGTGGTGGCGCGATCTCCCGATTTCCGCGTCGCGGCGCGGCGATCGGCGTAGGGCGCGTCAGCCGGCGTCCACCCGCTCCCAGTGATTTGCCAGGTGCATGAGGTGGGCGCGCATGTACTCGGATTTATCGAGTGCGCCGTAGGCGAAGTGCGGCGCCAGTGCCCCACTGTGCCGTTCGAAACGATGCAAGGCGTCCATCAGGTGGTCCGCGGCGGCGTTCAGCGGCTGGCCCGAGGCAATCGTCGGTGCGCCGGGTATGGGCTCTTCCAGCCCATGGCTCATCCTGCCGCGCGCCGAGAACACTGCAAATGCCATGCGGCCCAGCGAGGCGCGAAACCAGGCAGGTTTCAGCTCTGGAAAGCCGTCCAGGGAGTACTCGATGCTTTGCGCGGCGTGATGCAGCACATGGGCCAGGTCCCAGCCCGAGCGGGTGTGCAGCGGCGCCTCGCGCAGGCGCTCGAGCGTGCGTATGGCGTGGGCAAGGTCGGAAAATCGATCCATGGCTATCGGTGAGTTGGAATGCGTGGCGATGTATCCGACGCCTGCGGCGGCGGTGCCCGCCAGCAGCACGCCGCCGGCCAGCAGAGCGCGCCGGCGGCGCGAGACAGGACGGACATCCGAGAGGTGAGTGTTCATGGGGTGCCGGATGGTATGTCCGGCGCCGCATCGAAACTGTCAAATTAGCGACGATCTCCGGTCGCCGCGCTGCATGCTGTATTCGCATGGATGCGATGCTCAAATTCTATTTGGGCCTTCCATCAATCGCGAAATAGCATGAAGCCCGCTTCAAGAAACCAGACACAGGAGACATGGCCATGAAAAGGCTGTTTGGCGGTTTGCTGTCCCTCGCCCTTGCGTTGGGTTCTGCGCCGATCGCGCAAGCCCAACCGGCCTATCCCGAAAAACCCGTCAAGCTCATCGTTCCGTGGCCGCCCGGCGGCTCTGCGGATGCCATCGGCCGCCTGGTGGCCGTGGGCCTGGCGGCCGAGCTGAAGACGAGCGTCTATGTGGAAAACGTCGCGGGTGCTTCGGGCACCATCGGCACCCAGCAGCTGGTGCGTTCGCAGCCGGACGGCCACACCCTGCTGCTGGCGACCAGTTCGGCCAACGCCGCGGCACCCCACCTGCTCAAGAGGGTGGGCTTCGCACCCGTCAACGACTTTCGTCCCATCGGGCTGGTGGCGATGGCCCCGAGCGTGCTGGTCGTCCCATTGGCCTCGCCGTTCAAGGTGCCCAATGACATCGTCGAAGCCGCCAGGCGCAAGCCCGGCCAGCTCAGCTTCGGATCCGGCGGCAACGGCAACTCCGGGCACCTGTCGGGCGAGCTGTTCAAGTCCGTCGCGAAGATCGATGCGACCCATGTGCCCTACAAGGGCAACACGCCGGCAATGACCGACCTGATCGGCGGCCAGACCGATTTCATGTTCGACAACGGCGCGATCCCCTTCATCAAGGGGGGCAGGGTGAGGGCACTCGCCGTGGCGTCGGATGCGCGCCTGCAGGCGCTGCCGGATGTGCCGACGTTCGCCGAACTGGGGCTGCCCGGCATGAAGATGAACACCTGGTTCGGACTCGCAGCACCAGCCGCCACGCCGGCGCCGGTGGTGCAAAGAATCAGTGCGGCATTGAACGCGGCACTGGGCGCCGAGGACATGACCAGGAGGCTCACGGACATGGGCGCTCAGGTGCAGACCAGCACGCCGGACAAGTTCGCGGCCTTCTGGCGCCAGGAGCTCGATCGCTACAAGGAGCTCATCAAGCTCAGCGGCGCCAACCTGGAATAGCGGCGGGCGGCGCGCTCATTCGCCGAGCCACCGTGCCGCGCGCCAATCTCCGCGAAGCACGGCGTCATGCATGCACTTCACCAGCTCGGCAACGACACAACGCACGGGCGTCGTCGTGTGGCGGTTGGACGATGTGGCGAGAACGATCCTGCGCTGCAGGGCCGGCTCGATCAGCGGGGCGCCCGCGAGCCGGCCCCGCGAGAAATCGTCCGCCACGGCGATGGTGGGCAGCACGGTCAGCCCGTGCCCGCCGAGCACCAGGCTCTTCTGGACGCTCATGGCATTGGTCTCCGCCACCACGTTCAGCTCGAGACCGATCAGCGTGGCGGCGTGTTCGACCAGGGTGCGCAAGCCGTGCGGCGCGCTGGGCAGGACCAGCGGCCGGCCGGCCAGCTGCGCCAGGGGCACGGGCTTGTCCTCCTGCAATCCGCTCGAGGGCAGGCCGACCACCCACAGCCCTTCCTCGAGCAGCGGCTTGACCCGGATCGTCGGCGTCGGCTTGGGGTCGTAGAGCAGGGCGGCATCGATCTCGCCCGCTTCCAGCCACGCCTGCAGCGTGCCGGCATAGCCCATGGCGATGCGGACGCGGATCCCGGGATAGCCCAGGCCCACGGCCGTGACCAGCGCGCTCGACAGCAGGTCGCAGGTGCTCGGCAGCAAGCCGATGGAGACGATGCCCCCGATGGTCCCCTTGGTCGGGCGGATCTCGGCGCGCGCGCGATCGAGTTCGCCCAGCACGCGCCGCGCGTACGCGACCAGCGTCTTGCCGGCTTCCGTCAGTTCCATGCCATGCCGGCTGCGGTCGAAGAGCTCGGCGCCGACATCCTCCTCCAGCAGGCGAAGCTGCCGCGAGACCGCCGGCTGGACGATGTTGAGCAAGGCCGAGGCGCGGGTGACGTTGCCGGTTTCGGCCACGGTGACGAGCGCGCGCAGCTGTTTGAAATCCATGGCCCGCTCCGATGCTGAGATGGAATGAAGAGAATCACGAAATTCTATTGTTCAACTGAATTCATCACAAAATAAGATTGATCCATCGGAACCAACACGGATACCAGATGGAAGCAATCAAGGAAGCGCCGGCCTGGCAGAAGGCGGTGTTCAACGCGCTCAAGGAAGGCGGCATCCAGCAGATCGCCTATGTGCCCGATGCAGGCCACTCGTACGCGATCCGCGCCGCGCAGGCAGACCCCGACATCGTCGACACGGTCCTGACGACCGAGGAAGAGGGCGTGGCCCTCGTCAGCGGTGCATGGCTGGGTGGCCAGCGGGCGGCACTGCTCATGCAAAGCAGCGGCGTCGGCAACTGCGTCAACATGTTCTCTCTGCTGAACAGCTGCAACTTCCCGTTCCTCACGCTGGTGACGATGCGCGGCGAGTACGCGGAGTTCAACCCATGGCAAGGCCCGATGGGCAAGAACACCCAAGGCGCGCTCGAGCTCATGGGCATCACCGTGCTGAGAGCCTCCGATCCCGACGAAGTGGGGGAGATCGTCAGCGCCGGCCTGGATGCGGCATTCCTCGCGGGAGAGAAGGTCGCCGTGCTGCTGTCGCAGAGCCTGATCGGCCGCAAGAAGTGGGAGCGCAACTGATGAACACGTCCGCACACGTGGCGGTGGACCGCCGCGCCTTCGTCGCCAGGCTGCTCGCGGCCATGCCCTCGGCCCTGGTCGTCTCGGGTCTTGGCTCCCCTTCGTACGATGTGTTCGCGGCCGGGGATCGCGATCGCAACTTCTACCTGTGGGGCGCCATGGGCGGCGCCACCTCGCTGGCCCTCGGTCTCGCCTTGGCGCAGCCCTCGCAGCCGGTGGTGGCGATCACGGGTGACGGCGAACAGCTGATGGGCATCGGCAGCCTCGGCACCATCGGTGCCCGCCAGCCGAAGAACCTCACGATCGTCGTGCTCGACAACGGGCACTTCGGCGAAACCGGCATGCAGCGCAGCCACGCGAGCCTGGGCACCGATCTGGTGGCCGTTGCCAAGGGCTTCGGCATCGCCGATGCGTTCCGCGTCGAGCGTCTCGAAGGCGCGGGCGAAGTCGCGGAGCGCGCCAATGCGCGCCGGGGCGTGGCCTTCGCGCAGGTGCTGATCCATGCCGACGAGCCGCCCCGTGCCTTGCCGCCGCGCGACGGTGTCTTCGTGAAGAACCGCTTCCGCGCCGAACTCGGCTTTCCGCCGTTCTGAGGAGCGAGGCAATGAGCCATTCCGATTCGAGCTTCCAGGAAATCCGCGACGCGGTGCGTGCGCTGTGCGCGGAGTTTCCGGACGAGTACCACCGCAAGGTGGACGAGCAGCGCGCCTACCCCGAAGCCTTCGTGGACGCGCTCACCAAGGCCGGCTGGCTGGCCGCATTGATCCCCGCGGAATACGGCGGCTCGGGCCTCGGCCTGACCGAGGCCTCGGTCATCATGGAAGAGATCAACCGCTGCGGCGGCAACTCGGGCGCCTGCCACGGCCAGATGTACAACATGGGCACGCTGCTGCGCCACGGCTCGAAGGCGCAAAAGGATCTGTACCTGCCCAGGATCGCGAGCGGCGAATGGCGCCTGCAGTCGATGGGCGTGACCGAGCCGACCACCGGCACGGACACCACGAAGATCAAGACCACCGCGGTGAAGAAGGGCGACCGCTACGTCATCAACGGCCAGAAGGTGTGGATCAGCCGCGTGCAGCACAGCGACTGGATGATCCTGCTGGCGCGCACGACGCCGCTGGCCGACGTGAAGAAGAAGACCGAAGGCATGTCGATCTTCATGGTCGACCTGCGCCAGGCCGAGAAGAGCGGCCTCACGGTGCGGCCGATTCCCAACATGGTCAACCACGAGACCAACGAGCTGTTCTTCGAGAACCTCGAGATCCCGATGGAGAACCTGATCGGCGAGGAGGGCCAGGGCTTCAGGTACATCCTCGACGGGCTCAACGCCGAGCGCACGCTGATCGCCGCCGAATGCATCGGCGACGGCTACTGGTTCATCGACCGCGTGAGCCGCTACGTGAAGGACCGCGTGGTGTTCGGCCGGCCTATCGGCCAGAACCAGGGGGTGCAGTTCCCCATTGCGGAAAGCTACATCGAGGTCGAGGCGGCCAACCTCATGCGCTTCAAGGCCTGCGAGCTGTTCGATGCGAAGCAGCCGTGCGGTGCGCAGGCCAACATGGCCAAGTACCTGGCGGCCAAGGCCAGCTGGGAGGCCGCCAATGCATGCATCCAGTTCCACGGCGGCTTCGGCTTCGCCAACGAATACGACGTGGAACGCAAGTTCCGCGAAACGCGCCTCTACCAGGTCGCGCCCATCTCCACCAACCTGATCCTGAGCTATGTGGCCGAACACATGCTCGGGCTGCCAAGGTCATTTTGAAATGAAGCGCTATCAGTTGCGCATCGGCGGGCAATCCGTCGACCCTGTGGCAGGGGAGTGGTTCGAAACACAGAACCCGTACACGGGGCGGGCGTGGGCCGAGATTCCCAAGGGCGATGCCGCCGATGTCGAGCGCGCCGTGCAGGCGGCGCACACCGCGTCGACGCAGGGCCCGTGGGCCGGGATGAGTGCCACGCAACGCGGCATCCTGTTGAACCGCCTGGCCGATCTCGTCGCCCGTGATGCACAGAAGCTCGCCGAAACCGAGGTTCGCGACAACGGCAAGCTGCTGGCCGAGATGCTGGGCCAGCTCAACTACATACCGCAGTGGTACCGCTACTACGGCGGACTGGCCGACAAGATCCAGGGCAGCGTGCTCCCGCTGGACAAGAAGGGCTATCTCGCCTACACGCGCAACGAGCCCCTGGGCGTCGTCGCGGCGATCACGCCGTGGAATTCGCCGCTGATGCTCGCCAGCTGGAAGATCGCGCCCGCGCTGGCCGCGGGCTGCACCGTGGTGATCAAGCCTTCGGAGTTCACCTCGGCATCGACGCTGGAGTTCGCCGCGCTCTTCGACGAGGCCGGTTTCCCGCCGGGGGTGGTCAATGTCGTCACGGGCTTCGGCAAGGACGTCGGTTCGCCGCTGGTCGAACATCCGCTCGTGCGGAAGATCAGCTTCACCGGGTCGGACACGACCGGCCGCACGATCAACGAACAGGCGGCGCGGCATTTCAAGCACACGGCCATGGAGCTCGGCGGCAAGTCGCCCAACATCGTGTTCGACGATGCCGACCTCGAACAGGCCGTGTTCGGCGCGATCTCGGGCATCTTCGCGGCCACGGGGCAGACCTGCATCGCCGGCTCGCGCCTGCTCGTGCAGGACAGCATCTACGACGCCTTCGTCGAGCAGCTGGTCGGCATCGCGCGCGGCGCGAAGATGGGCGACCCGATGGATGCCGGGACGCAGGTCGGTCCTGTCACCACGCCGCCGCAATACCGCAAGGTGCTCGAATACATCGACATCGCGCGCAAGGACGGCGCCCGGCTGCTCCTGGGTGGGGGCGCGGCCGACAGGCCCGAATGCGGCAGCGGCTGGTTCGTGGAGCCGACCATCTTCGGCGAGGTGAAGAACAGCATGCGCATCGCGCAGGAGGAGGTCTTCGGACCGGTGCTGTCGATCATCCGCTTCAAGGACGAGGCCGAGGCGGTGGCCATCGCCAACGACGTGCGCTTCGGTCTCGCCGCCGCAGTCTGGACCCGCGACATCGGCCGCGCGGTCCGCATGTCGGAAAAACTGCAAGCCGGCACCGTCTGGGTCAATACCTACCGCGCGGTGAGCTTCATGGCGCCGTTCGGCGGCTACAAGGACTCGGGGCTCGGGCGCGAGAACGGCGTCGATGCGATCCGCGAGTTCCTGCAGGTGAAGACCGTCTGGATCAACAGCGGCGCCGTCGCCGGCAATCCCTTCGTGATGCGCTGAGATGCCGCCTTTTCGTACTTTCAACTGGAGATGTTCATGGGGCTGAAATTCGCGCTGATTTCTGCGCTGGTCGTCGCGGCTGCGCAGGGCCCAGGGGCGGCCCTCGCACAGCCGGTGGATACGCTGCAGAAGATCAAGGACAGCGGGGTCATCAACCTCGGCGGGCGGGACGCGTCGTTTCCGTTCTCGTACAAGGTGTCGGCCGCCGCCGATCCGATCGGGTATTCCGCCGACCTTTGCATGAAGGTCGTCGATGCCGTGAAGGCGAAGCTGAACCTGCCCAACCTCAAGGTGCAGTACACGATCGTCACGCCGACCAACCGCATCCCTCTGGTCCAGAACGGCACGGTCGACCTCGAATGCAGCACCACGACCAACACCGTCGCGCGCGCCCAGCAGGTCGAGTTCGCACCCACGACCTTCGTCGGCAGCATCGCGGCCGCCGTCAAGAAGGAATCGGGCATCCACACCTTCGCCGACTTCGGCGGCAAGACGGTGGCCACGGTGTCCGGCAGCACCTCGATCCAGCTGTTGCGCGCCTACCGGAAGAACGAGAAGGTGGACATTGCCGAGATTTCCGGCAAGGACACGTCCGAGGCGTTTCTCCTCCTGTCGAGCGATCGCGCGGCTGCGCTGGTGCTCGAAGACGTCCAGCTCGCCGGCCTGATCGCCAACGCCCGCAACGCGGGCAGCTACAGGCTCCTTCCGGAGCGCCTGCGGGACGAGCCCTACGGATTCATGTTCCGCAAGGACGATCCGCGCTTCAAGGAACTGGTCGACCAGACCCTCACCGGCCTGATGAAGAGCGGCGAGATCAACGAGTTCTACGCCAAGTGGTTCACGCGCCCGGTCCCGCCCAACAACGTCAATCTCGAATTTCCGATGCCGAACGCGGTGCGCGAGGCCTACACCCATCCCTCGAACAAGGGAATCTGACATGAACCTCCCCCAGGCTTCGCGCACTTCGTGTCGCTACGCCCACCCCCTCGCCGCGGGCGACACCGGCGGCCCGGCAAAGCCGGTTCCGCGGCGTCCCGCGAATGGGCCGTGCCGGCTCGCGGAAACCGCGGCGCTGGCGAAGAAGGTCGATCTCGCGGGCAAGAACGTGGCTGTCGTGGCTTCCGGCGGCAATGCCGACCCCGAGGTCTTCGTTCGCGCGCTTGCCGGGCGCTAGCGCCGCGGGCGCCGAGGTCGAACGCGCCATGTTCCACGCTTTGCTGGAACCCCGGACAGGCAGCCGAGCCGACGCCGTCCCGCTGATGCTCGAGGGCCCGGCCGGACGGATCGAGTCGCTCGTCGATGTGCCTGCCGGCGCGCCATGCGGCCTGGCACTCGTCGCCCATCCGCAGCCGCTGCTCGGCGGAAGCGCGCGGCACAAGATTGCGCACCTGCTGGCCCGCGCCGCGCGCGACCTGGGGTGGCTGTCGCTGCGGCCCAATTTCCGGGGTGTCGGCCAGAGCGACGGACAGCACGATCGAGGAGAGGCCGAGACCGGCGATCTGCTGGCGGTGATCGCGCAGATGCGCAGCAGCCACCCCACGCTGCCGCTGGCCCTGATCGGGTTTTCGTTCGGCGCGTTCGTTCAGTCGCGCGTCGCGATGCGGCTGGCGGATGCAGGCACGCCGGCCGCGTGCGTGGGCCTTGCCGGCCTTCCCGTGGGGGAGGTGGAGGGCAAGCGCAGCTATGCCACCGGGCCTGTTCCTTCCGGCACGCTCATCGTGCATGGCGAACTGGACCCGCAGGTGGCCCTCGGCGCGATCCTGCAATGGGCCCGTCCGCAGGCGCTGCCGGTCGTCGTCGTGCCCGGCGCGGACCACTTCTTTGCGGGCCACCTGCCGGCACTGCGCTCGCTGTTCGTGTCGCACCTGTCGAACGTACCCGGCACGCCGCGCTGAACGGCCTCACCCGGTGTACGGCCCCTTGACCTCGCCCCAGCCCCATCGGGGCATGGGCGCGTCGGCGTCCACGGTCGCGCCGGCCTGCGAGTTGATCACGGCGAGCCGCGAGCCCCATTCGAGGTAGCCGACCAGCGCCGATCGAAACTCGGGATCGTCCGGCATCGCCAGCTCGTCCGCCGTTTCCAGAAGCAGGGCAACCCAGCGGCGGCGCTGCTCCTGCTTCAGGTGACGGTTCAGGTGCTGCCGGATCATGTGCGGATGGCCGCCGTGACTCTGCGAGTAGTCGGCCGGGCCGCCCAGCACTTCGGCGAGGAAGGCCGCCACATGGGCCGGATGGCCGGCGTCCATGTGGGCGAAGACCGGCGCCAGCAGGGGGTCGGTCTTGACGTTCTCATAGAAGCGCGTCGTCAGGCGAATCAATGCCTCGCTGCCGCCGAGCCATTGGTAGAGGGTCGGAACATCGGAATCGGACATGGACAGCCTTCAGCCCTGGGTGTTCACCACGCGCGCGATCCAGGCCAGCAGCACGGCGACGACTTCTTCGCGATTGATCTCGTTCAGCGACTCGTGGCGCGCGCCGCCGAACACATGGCACGACACATCCCGCAGTCCCGCCTCGCGGTAACGTTGTACCAGCGGGTAGAACCATTCGGCCTTGTTGCTGACCGGGTCCTGGTCGCCAATGAACAGGTAGAGCGGCAGCTCGGGCCGGATGCGCGCTCGCATGGCTTCGGGCGTGAGCTCGGCGAGGTTCGCGAAGATCGAGCCCAGCCCCTCGGCCGAGACCGTGAAGCCGCACAGCGGATCGGCGATGTAGGCATCGACCTGGGCCGGGTCGCGGCTGAGCCAGTCGAAGGGCGTGCGCACATCGGGCAGGGCGGCGTTCATGTCTTCGAGCCGGAAGCCGGTTTGCAGCGCCGCGCCCAACAGGTCGAGCGCCGTGGTGCCGGAGAGCACCGCGCCGGACAGCAGTGCGCCATGCCTGACCAGGTAGTACTGCGTGGCGAACGAGCCCATGCTGTGACCGACGAGGATCAGCGGCAGGCCCGGGTGCGCGGCGCGCGCATGGCGGCTCAGCAAGGCCATGTCGTCCACCAGGCCGGCGAATCCGCGCGGGCCGAATTCGCCGAGCTCGCCGCGTGCCGAGGCGCGCCGGCCGTGGCCGCGGTGCTCGTTGGCATAGACGACATAGCCGGCCTGTGTCAGTGCGTCCGCCAGCGGCCGATAGCGCAGCGAATGCTCGCCCATGCCGTGTGCCAGCTGGATGACGGCCCGTTGTGTGGGTCCCTGCCAGCGGTGGGCTTCCACCGTGTAGCCGTCGTCGGCTGTCAGATCAAAGTGCGTCTCGGTGCTCGGCATGCGGTGTCCTCCATGGAAAGGGGTGTCATCCTATGAGTTGGCGATGACGCAGGCCATCAGGGCTTTCCAGCTTCTGAAGGCTCGGGCAGTGAGCCGAAAGGTTTCGTACAGGCGACAGGGCGCGCGCGCAGCGCCTCAATCGTTGAAGGCCCGCAGCATGGCCCTGCGCAGCCAGGTCTCCGCGGAATCCTTGTCGGCGACGGCGCGCCAGGCCATCCGGATCTGGTAGGCCGGGCTCTCGAACGGCAAGGGCTCGCAGCGAAGCCCGCCTTGCATCGACAGCGCCTGCGCCACGTGCTCGGGCACCGTGGCCAGCAGGTCGGTGCCCGCCAGCACGGCAGGCAGGCTGCCGAACTGCGGCACCGAGAAGGCCACGTCGCGCGGCCGCCCGAGTTCGGCCAGCGTCTCGTCGATGGTGCCGCACAGGTCGCCCGCGTAGGTCACCAGCACGTGGCGCCGGCGGCCGTAGTCGTCGAGCGACAGCCTGCCGGCGGCGGTGTCGGCGCGCAGCAGGGCGAAGCGCGCCGTGCGAACCTTGCGCACCTTGGCACCCGCCGGCAGGTCTTTCAGGTAGGTCATCACCGTGCTGACCCGCCCTTGGTCCAGGTAGCGCATGGCGTTGCGGTAGCAGACCGTCAGCGTCACCAGCTTGGCGCGGGGCACTTCGGCGCCGAGGGCGCGCAGCAGGCGCGGCAGCATCGCGATCTGCAGGTCGTCGGTCAGCCCGATGCGGAACACCGGCGCGGCTTGGGCCGGCTCGAAATCCGCCTGGGCCCGGAACGTGGCCTCGATCTGTTCGAGCGCCGGTCCGAGCCCTTGCATCAACGCCAGTGCGCGCTCGGTCGGCTCCATCACCCGCCCCTGGCGCACCAGCAGCGGATCGCCCGTGAGCTCGCGCAACCGTGCCAGCGCGTGGCTCACCGCGGGCTGGCCCAGGTGCAGCCGCTCGGCAGCCCGGCTGACGTGCCGCTCGCGCATGAGCGCCGCCAGCACCGTGAGCAGGTTCAGGTCGATCCGGCCGAGTTCGATGGGTTTCATCCGGGCATTTTGATGTTATCGATGGTGCGCATAGCCAATATCCCATCAATCGATTTCCTTCATTCCCCTGCGGCTTCTAGATTGGCGTTGCAGGTCGCCTCAATCCCGGGGCTGCCCGTCATTCAAAGGAGATACCGATGGGAAAGATGGTTCGCTTTCACGAGTTCGGCGGTGCGGACGTTCTGAAGGTCGAGCAGGTGGCGGTGCCGGCACCCGGCGCCGGCGAAGTGCGCATCGCGGTGCACGCGATCGGCCTGAACCGGGCCGATGCGCTGTGGCGCGAGAACCTGTATGTCGAGGATGCGACGCTGCCGGCGGGGCTGGGCAACGAGGCCGCCGGCGTCGTCGAAGCGGTGGGGGCGGGCGTCGAAGGCCTGCGCGTCGGCGACCGCGTCGCGGTCCTGCCCGGTGCCCATCAAGGACGCTATCCCACCTACGGCGACAGCATTCTCTTCCCGGCCACGCACGTGGTGCGCCACCCCGGGAACCTGTCGGCCGAGCAGGCCGCGGGCGCCTACATGGCCTACCTGACCGGCTACTTCCCGATGTTCGAGATGGCCCGCCTGCAGCGCGGCCAGACGATGCTCGTCACCGGCGCCTCGTCGGGCACCGGCATCGCGGCGCTGCAGATGGCGCGTGTGGCGGGCATCGTCGCCATCGCCGTCACCCGCACGGCCGCCAAGCGCCAGGCACTGCGCGACGCCGGTGCGGCGCATGTGGTCGTGACGGAAGAGGAAGACGTGGTCGATCGCGTGTCGAAGCTCACCGGCGGCCGCGGCGTCGACCTGGTGTACGACGGCGTGGGCGGTCCGCAGTTCGAGCGGCTCGGCGAGGTTGTCGCGCACCGCGGCTGGTATGTGCTGTACGGCCTCTCCGGCGGCGCGGAACTCCGGTACCCGGCGACTGCGCAGTTCCGCAAGAGCTGGCGCTTTCACGTCTACAAGGTCCTCGAGCACACCGGCGCAGCCACCATGGGTCTGCCGCGCGACGAGGGCGCGCTCGGCCGCGCGCTGGGCTTCATCGACGCGGGCCTCGCCGACGGTACGCTGCAGGTGCGCATCGACCGCGCCTTCGCGCTCGACGACGTGGTGCAAGCCCATCGGTACCTCGAGCGCGCCGGCCACATCGGCAAGGTCGTCCTCACGGTCTGAGCGGCAGCCTCCGGGTGCGGCCCGCGGGCAAGGTTCTTGCACGTCGGGGCAAGCCCCATGGCAGGAAGCGCGAGCCCGCAGTAGATTGCGGGCTCGCCACCATCGGCAAGCAATGGTTTTCACTACTTTGACCCTCAGGAGTGTTCGTGGACGCATGGTCGAGCCAGTTGCTTTCTCCCCTGTACGGACGCGAGGTCTTCCGATCTCGCGAGGCGGACGAGACCCATGCGCTGGTCGCCAATGAGCTGAAGGCGCACCGCAGCGTCTGGGGGCGCGGCAAGGTCGATGCGATCTTCTGCCGTGCCGAACTGAGCGCACTGTCCCTGTGCATCCTGCGCTACGGCTGCGACGTCGACATCGAGCCCGATGCGCTGGGCAACTTCGTGCTGGTCCAGATGCCGTTGCGCGGCCACGCCGAAATTCACGCGGGCGGCGAAACGCTGCACATCCATCCCGGCCAGGGGGCCGTGGTGTCGGCGCACAAGCCCGTGCGGCTGCGCTGGCATGCCGACTGCGAACAGCTGATGCTGAAGATCGAACTCAGCCGCCTGCGGGACGTGGCGCGCCGTGCCTTTGCCGCACGCCATGCGGAGGACGTGGACGACATCGACTTCGAGATGCCGCTGCGGCTCGACGACGATGCCGGAGCGCAATGGTGCCGCATGGTGGCCAACCTGGCGTCGTTGCTGCCATCGTCGAACGGCGGCGCGCCGTACGACCCGCGGTGGCTCGCGCACTGCGAAGACAACCTCATGCTCTACCTGCTGTGCCACCGGCCCAACTCGGTGCGAAGACAGCACGATGCCCTGCGGCTCGGATCGGAGGCGACCAGCCTGCGGCAGCTGCAGCGGGCCGAGGAGTTCATGCGCAGCCGCCTCGAAACGGCCGTGTCGCTGGAAGAGGTGGCGGACGCCGCCGGAGTCGGCCGGCGCACGCTGGCCCTGCTGTTCAGGCGCTACCGCGAGCTTTCGCCGATGGAAGTGCTGCGCAACATGCGGCTCGACGCCGCACACGAGCAGCTGGCACGCCACGACGGTGCGAGCGTGACGCAGATCGCGTTCAACTGCGGTTTTTCACACCTGAGCCGCTTTGCCGCCTGCTACCGCGAGCGCTTCGGCCAGCTCCCGCGCGACACCTCGCGGGAGCCGGCCTCGAGACACTGAGGCTCAGGACTTCATCGCGCACTTGGCGGCCGAGCTGTCCTGGTAGTTCTGGAACACGGTGCCGATCACCTTGTTGGCGATGCGTCCGTTGGCGTCCTTGGCGATCACGCGCAGGTAGTAGTTCTGGATCGGGAAGTTGTTGGCGCCGTAGCGGAAGTCGCCGCGCACCGACTTGTAGTTCGCCGCCTTGATCGCCTTCAGCAGCGCGGGCTTGTCGGCCACCTTGCCGCCGACGTCGCGCACGGCCGCGTCCATGGCCATCAGCACGTCGTAGGCCTGGCCGGCATAGAACGACGGGTTGCGCCCGTTGTTCTGCTGGCGAAACTCCGCCACGAAGCGCTTGTTCGCGGGATTGTCGAGGTCGAACGACCAGTGCGCGGTGTTGAAGAGCCCGAGCATCGGCTCGCCGACGGCGGGGATCATGTCCTCGTCGGCCGAGAAGGCGGTCGAGATCAGCGCCACGTCCTTCGACAGGCCCGCGCCGACGAACTGCTTGATGAAGCTCACGCCCATCGCACCCGGCAGGAAGAAATAGAGCGCATCGGGCTTGGACGCACGGATCTGCGCGAGTTCGGCCGAGTAGTCGAGCTGGCCGAGCTTGGTGTAGAGCTCGTCGCCCACCGTGCCCTTGAAGGTGTGCTTGAACCCGTTGATGGCGTCCTTGCCGCCGGGGTAGCTGGGCGCGATCATCGCCACCTTCTTGAACCCCTTGTCGGAAGCGAACTTGCCAGCCGATTCGTAGTACGCGTCGTTGGGGTACGAGGCGCCGAAGAAGTAGGGGTTGCAGCGCGCACCCGAGTAGTCGCTCGGGCCGGTGTTGCTCGACAGGTAGGGCACCTTGGCGGCGAAGAGCGGTGGGCCGACGGCGAGCGCGACGGACGAACCGACAGGACCGGTGAACAGGTCGATCCTGTCGCGCAGCAGCATGCGCTCGACCGCCTGCCTGGCGAGGTCGGGGTTGCCGGCCGTGTCGGCCTCGACGAACTCGACCGGCACGCCGCCGAGCTTGCCGCCCAGCTGCTTCATCGCGACGGCAAAGCCGGCCTTGGCTTCGGCGCCGCCGACGGCGAACGGGCCGGACAGGTCCATCGCGAGGCCGACCTTGACGGTCTGCGCCTGCGATGCCGACGCGCCGGTGAGGACGGCGAGGGCCCATAGGGCCGTTCTGATGCTTGCCTGCGACATGAAGGATCTCCTCTCGAGGTGATTCGGGTGACGTGGGTGATGCGAACGAAGCGCGGGTCGGAGTCTGCGTGCCGCGGCGGCGGCGGGCTATCCGTTTCTTGCAGCGCAAGCGCCTGCACGAAGTGGACAGACAGCGGGGAGGGTGCTGCCCAGAATTGCCCGCAACCCCACCACTTCGGAGACACGCACGATGAGTCAGTCCATCGACATCCCGGCCGCCGACGGCCAGACCTTTCGCGGCTACCTGGCGTTGCCGGCCTCGGGGCGAGGCCCCGGCATCGTGCTGTGCCAGGAGATCTTCGGCATCAACGACTACGTGCGCGAGGTGGCCGACCTCTATGCGGAGGAGGGCTACGTGGTGCTCGCGCCCGACCTGTTCTGGCGCATGGAGCCCAACGTCGATCTCGGCTATTCGCCGCAAGACTGGCAGCGTGCCTTCGGCTTCTTCCAGAAATTCGACATCGAGGCCGGCATCTCGGACGTCACCGCCAGCGTGCAGGCGTTGCGCGCGCATCCGGCCTGCACCGGCAAGGTCGGCGCACTGGGCTTCTGCCTGGGCGGCAAACTGGCCTACCTGGCGGCCGCGCATTCGGGCGTGGATGCGGCCGTGGGCTACTACGGCGTCGGCATCGAGTCGGCCCTCGACCTGGTGCCGAAGATCGGATGCCCGATCGCGCTGCACTTCGCCGAGCTCGACAAGTTCTGCCCGGCCGACGCACGCGCCCAGGTGCTGGAGGCCTTTGCCGGCAAGGCGGGCGCGCAGATGCATGTCTACCCCGGCGTGGACCATGCGTTCGCGCGCACCGGCGGCGACCATTTCGACAAGCCTTCCACGCTGATGGCGCACCAGCGCTCCATGGCGCTGTTCAAGGAGGCCATCGGGCCGGTCTACGACCTGTCGGCGCTCTGGGACAAGCATTGCGAATACGAGTTCGCGACGCGCGACGTGGTCGCCACCATGGGCACGATGGTGAGCGAGCCCTACGTCAACCACATCCCGACCATGACCGGCGGGGTGGGCGCGAAAGAGCTGTCGCGCTTCTACAAGCACCACTTCATCCCGACCACGCCGCCCGACACGCGGCTCACGCCGATCTCGCGCACCGTCGGTGCGACGCAGATCGTCGACGAGATGCTGTTCTGCTTCACCCACACGGTGGAGATCGACTGGATGCTGCCGGGCATCGCGCCGACCGGCAAGGCGGTGGAGATTCCGCTGGTGGCGATCGTGAAGTTCCGCGGCGACAAGCTCTACCACGAGCACATCTACTGGGACCAGGCCAGCGTGCTGGTGCAGATCGGCCTGCTCGACGCGAAGGGCCTCCCGGTGGCCGGCGTGGAAACCGCGCGCAAGCTGGTGGATGAAACGCTGCCGTCGAACACGCTGATGCCGCGCTGGTCGAAGTCGAACGGCCTGACGATCGCCGACCCCGCGCTGCCCCTGGGATGAAAGACGCCGACGCCATGCTGGAACTCGTGGTGGAGACGGTGACGCCACTCACGCCGGCCATCCGGTCCTTCGTGTTGCGGCATGCGCAGGGCGGTGCGTTGCCGCCCTTTGCGCCGGGGGCGCATCTGGGCGTGCAGGTGGTCCAGCCCAATGGGCACGTCGGGCAGCGTGCCTATTCGCTGGTGGCGCCGCACGGCGAGGGGGATCGCTACGAGATCGCCGTGCAGTGCGAGCCGCAGGGTTCGGGCGGCTCCGCCTGGATGCACGGACTGGCGCCGGGCGCCGTTCTTGCCGCACACCCGCCGCGCAACGACTTCGCGCTGCACAGGGGCCGCTCCGCGCCGCTGCTGGTGGCGGGTGGCATCGGCATCACGCCGCTGCTTTGCATGGCGAGGTCGCTGGCGGTGCAAGGGCAGCCCTTCGACTTCCACTACGCCACCCGCAGCGAAGAGGCCACGGCCTACCTGCACGAGGTGCGTTCGCTCGGCGGCACCGTGGTGCACGACGGCGGCGACCCGTCGCGCGGCCTGGACCTTCGCGCGCTGCTGGCGCATCCGCAGGCCGGGCGCCATCTGCATGTCTGCGGCCCGCGAGGCATGGTGCAGGCGGCGGTGGACACCGCCCGAACGCTCGGATGGCCCGACGACCATGTGCACTTCGAACTCTTTGCCGGGGCGCTCGAACAGGCGGGCGACGCGCCCTTCGAGGTGCGCACCCTGCGGACGGGCAAGACGCTGACCGTGCCGCCCGGCCGGAGCCTGCTCGACGTGCTCATCGCCGCGGGGCTCGATCCCCTGTACGACTGCCGCCAGGGCGACTGCGGCGTGTGCGCGGTGGACGTGGTCGAGGGCGTGCCCGATCACCGCGACCACAACCTCAGCGCCCGCGAGAAGGCCGAAGGCCGAACCCTCTGCACCTGCGTGTCCCGCGCGAAGACGGCGCACCTGGTGCTCGACATCTGATGAAATTTCAGGAGACCCACCCCATGACCATCGACCTGCAGGCGCTCGTGCAGCCTGACCGCGTGCACAAGCGCGTCTACACCGACCCCGCCATCTTCGAGCTCGAGATGGACCGCGTCTTCGGCCAGGCCTGGCTCTACGTCGGGCACGAGAGCCAGGTGCCGAACGTCGGCGACTACTTCACCACCCGGCTCGGCCGCGAGCCCGTCGTGATGGTGCGCCACACCGACGGCGAGGTGAACGTGCTGTACAACCGCTGCCCGCACAAGGGCGCCAAGATCGTTCCCGACGGCAGCGGCAGCGCCGGAAAATTCCTGCGCTGCCTCTACCACGGCTGGACCTTCAAGTGCGACGGCAGCCTGCTGTCGGTGCCGCTGCGCAGCGGCTACGAAGACACGGCGCTCGACCTCAAGAGCCCGCAGTATTCCGTGCGCAAGGTGGCACGCGTGGCCAGCCACCGCGGCTTCGTGTTCGCGAGCCTGTCCGAAGACGGCCCGGAGCTGGGCGAGTTCCTCGGCGGCGTGGCCACCTCGCTCGACAACTTCTGCGACCGCGCACCCGATGGCGAGGTGGAAGTGGCCGGCGGCGTGCAGCGCGTGATCCAGCGCAACAACTGGAAGATCTTCTTCGAGAACCTGCACGACACGATCCATGCGGTGGCCACGCACGAGTCGTCGTGGCGCGCGGCCAAGGAAGAGTACGAGGCCATGCCGGCCGGCACGCCCAAGCCCTTCGAGGTGGTGATCGTCGACGGCAACGGCGAGCCGCTGGAGTTCTGGGAGAAGCTCGAACTCAAGGGCTACGACCACGGCCACGGCTTCATGGAAGGGATCTTCGTGCCGCCCACCGATCCGGTGAGCCTCGCCTACGTGGCGTCGCTCGAAGCAAGCCAGGGCGCCGAGCGTGCCAACGAGATCCTGCGCGTGAACCGGCACAACACCATCGTCTACCCGAGTTGCTCGCCGCACACCTCGTTCCAGCAGATCCGGGTGATCCGGCCGCTCTCGGTCGACCGCACGCTGGTGGAGATCTTCAGCTTCCGCCTGAAGGGTGCGCCGGAGGCCAGCTTCCAGCGCACGCTCAAGTACACCAACATCGTCAATTCGCCGTCGTCGAATGTGATGCCCGACGATCTCGAAGCCTACAACCGCGTGCAGGAAGGCCTGGCCTCCGACGGCGGCGACTGGGTCAGCATGCACCGGGCGGCGGGGCGCGACCAGCCCCTGCCGGGCGGGCGGGCCTCCAACGGCAACAGCGAAATGCCGTCGCGCAACATGTTCCGCACCTGGGCCGCGTACATGGGCGTGCAGACCGGGAGCGCCGAATGAGCTTCAACGACTGGCAGGAGCAGCAGGACATCACGCAGTTCCTGCACCACGAGGCGCGTCTCCTGGACGAACACCGCTGGGACGAGTGGCAGCGGCTGTTCACGCCCGACGGGCTGTACTGGGTGCCGCTCGCGCACGGACAGACCGACCACCTCAACCATGCGTCGCTGTTCTGCGAGGATGCCTTGCTGCGCTCGATGCGGGCGCGGCGGCTCGACCAGGCCCGCGCCTATTCGCAGCAGCCGCCCACGCGCACGGTGCATGTGCTGGGCAACATTGCGCTCGAATCGCGCAGCGAGGGCGGCTGCGTCGTGCGCTCGACCTTCCTGCTTCTCGAATGGCGCAAGACCGATCAGCGGACCTTCGGCGGCAGCGTCCTGCACACCCTGCAACGCGGCGACGACAGCGCGTTGCGCATCCAGACGAAGCGCGTCGACCTCGTCAACTGCGACGCGCCGCACGAGGCCTTGCAGGTGTTCATGTGAAGGCCGCGCTGCTGGCCATGCACTACCAGAACGACGTGCTGCACGTCGATGGCAAGGTGCGGGTGGGCGTGGCGGCCGACGACCCCGCGCGCCCGCGGCTGATCGCTTCGGCCGCGCGCCTGATCGCCGGCGCGCGGGCGAACGGCGTGCCCGTGATCTCGGTGCGCATCGCCTTCGCGCCGGGTTACGCCGACTGCCTGCGCAACTGCACGCTGTTCCGGCGCGTGGCGGAGACCGGGGCCGTACTCGACGGCACGTGGGGCGCGGCGTTCTACGACGCGCTGGCGCCGCTGCCGGGCGAGACCGTCGTCACCCACCAGCGGAACAACCCGTTCTGGGCCAGCGGCCTCGAGGAGGCCGTGCGCCGCACCGGCGCATCGCGTCTCTACGTGGCGGGCATCGCGACCAACCATGTGGTCGAGCATGGCGCGCGCCATGCGAGCGACCTGGGCTACGAGGTGGCGGTCGTCGCCGATGCCTGCAGCACCGCGCAGGCCCACCTGCATGCGGCCAGCCTGGAAACGCTGGCGATGCTCGCGGACGTGGTGCGCGTCGACGAAGCGGTCGCGCAGATGGAGGCCATGCCATGAGCTTCCACGGAAAAGTCGCCATTGTCACGGGCGCGGCGGCCATGCTCGGCAGTGCCATCGTGCGTGCCTTCGTGCAGGCCGGCGCGCAGGTGCTCGCGGTCGACATCGATGCGGCGCGCGGCGAGGCGCTGCAGGCCGAACTGGGGCCGCTCTGCCGCTTCGTGCGCTGCGACATCGCGTCCGACACGGCGCTCGACGCGCTGGTGGCCGATGCGCTCGCCAGCGCGGGCCGCATCGATTTCCTGGTCAACAACGCCGTGGTCTACGGCGACCGGGGGATCGAGGCTTCGCGCGGCGAATGGCTTCAGGCGCTGGACATCAACCTGGTCTCCGGCGCCATGCTGGTGCAGAAGACCGCCGATGCGCTGGCGGCACAGGGTGGGGCGGTCGTGAACATGGGCAGTGTTGGCGGCAAGTTCGGCACGGCGGGCCGGGCGCTCTATCCCGCGGCCAAGGCGGCCATCCTGCAACTCACGCGCAACCAGGCGGCGAGCCTGGCGCCCCGGCGCGTGCGCGTGAACTCGGTGTCGCCCGGATGGACCTGGTCGGATGCGCTGTCCCGCATGTCCGGCGGCGACCGCGCGCACGCGGACCGTGTCGCGGCGCCGCTGCACCCGCTGGGCCGCGCGGGGGACGGCGACGACGTGGCGCCGGTGGTGCTGTTCCTTTGTTCGGACGCCGCGCGCTTCGTGACCGGCGCGGACATTCCGGTCGACGGCGGGTTCTCGATGCTGGGGCCGGACCAGGGGCGGTCGGCGCGGGACTGGTTCGGTGCTTAGGGGCGGGCCCGTTCGGGGCGCGTGCACAGGCCACCGGGTGCTCCCCTCCGCGAATGTCCCCCGCTTCGCTCCTCCTTTATTTCGCTGCGGGGAGCACCCGGTGCCCTGTGCACGATGGACGCTGCTCTCGTGCTGGCCGATCAACCAGTGCTCTGAGCGAGCACACCGTCGGCGTGATCGTGCCCTGAACAACGCCCCTCAACGTGGCCCCAAATAGATCGCAAACCGGCCCTAGCCAACAGACCGGTACCAGGCCGTGCCGTCCTCGGCGATCTCGCAAGCGATCTCGCCGCGGTGCAGCAGGTAGTTGAGGCAGGCGAGGCTTTCGCCCGTTGCCATGCCCAGCAGCGCAACGTCGGATTCGGCGATGCTGCGGGCGAACAGGCTGCCGAACACGTCGACTGCGCGCCTGGGCGTCGCCAAGGCCTTCCGCAGACGGTCGAGCGAGCGGTCCTGTCCCTGCTGCAGCCTGTCGATGCGCGCGTGCAGGCCGCGAAAGCACTCGTTGTGCGAAGGGAGAACCAGCACGTCGTCGGGCACTTCGCGCTTGAGCTTGGCCAGCGATGCGAGCCAGTCGGCCATCGGATCGGCGTCCGGCTCGATCGGGGAGACCGAGACGTTGGACGAGATGCGCGGCAGGATCTGGTCGCCCGAGATCAGCAGCTGGAGGTCGGGGCAGTGGAGGCAGGCATGTTCGGGCGAATGGCCGTTGCCGGTGACCACGCGCCAGGCATGGGCACCGATCTGCAGCACCTCGCCATCGCGAAGCCGCCTGAAGCTGTCGGGCAGCGGATGGATGTGCTTGCCGAAGTTGCCGAAGCGCGTGCGGTAGGTCTCGATGGCCGCATCGCTCCACCCGGCGCGCCGGTAGAACGCGATCGCATCGTCCGGCGCCTCGCGCCCGGTGTCGGACACCATCACGCGGCACATCAGGTACTCGGAGCGGGTCATCCAGAGCCGCACGCCGAACTTGCGCGTGAGCCAGCCCGCCATGCCCACATGGTCGGGGTGCATGTGCGTCACGAAGACACGGGTCAGCCCGCGCGTGTCGGGCGAATTGGCGAACAGCTCGCGCCAGACCGCCGCGGTTTCCTCGGTGCGCACGCCCGTGTCCACGACGGCCCAACCGGCGCCGTCGTCGAGCGCCCACAGGTTGATGTGGTCGAGCGAGTAGGGCAGCGGCATGCGGATCCAGCGAACGCCGGCCGCGACCTCGATCGACTGGCCGCGCTGCGGAATCTCCGCGAAGGGGTAGACGAGCTTGCCCTTGGCTGCTTCTGCCGTTTCTTCCAGACCATCCATCGCATTCACCTCCAGAGGGCGAATTGTGAGCCCATCGGAAGGGGCGCCAGCGCCAGGCGCTACTGCGCGGTGCGGCAATGGCTTCGTTGCGTGCGATCGAGCCAGCGCAGCACGGCCTCGCACTGCGCCGCGACGGTCCATGCCGCATCGACCCGCAGCACGCCGGGCTCATCGGCCGGCGGCTCCAGCGTCGCGAACTGGTTGTCCACCAGGCTGGCGGGAAACCAGTGGGCCGATCGCGCCGCCACGCGGGCGCGCGCTTCGTCCGGGGCGATCTCGATGTAGACGATGTTCAGCGCGGGCTCCGCGGCGCGCAGGCGGTCGCGGTAGCGGCGCTTGAGGGCGGAGCAGGTGAAGACCACGTGGCCCGCCGACTCCGCCGCCAGGGCGCCGAGCCGGTCGAGCCAGGGATTGCGGTCCTCGTCGTCCAGGGCGATGCCGCTTCGCATCTTCTCCCGGCTCCGCGGCAGGTGGTGGTCGTCGCCTTCGATCATCAAGGCGCCCAGGGCCCGGGCGAGCGCGGCGGCGGTGGATGACTTTCCGCAACCGGAGACGCCCATGACCAGGAGCTTGTGGGGCATCGCGCCGCGGGTGGCCAGGACGGAGGAGGGCATCGGTCTCTCTTGCGTGTTCGTGCATCGGTACCCGGGCGCGCCAGGCAGACCCTGAAGGTAAGCAAAGCGCCCCTGCCGCACAAAGACGGGATCGATCTGGACCTATAGGGAAACGTTATGTCGCGAGGTGCCCATAAGGAAATGCGTCACCCCTAGAGCAAGGCCGTCTTTGCGCCGGGGTCGGGACGATCCTACCGTCGGGCCACCGACATCGACACCACCACCGAAGAGGAAGTCACGTGAGCCCGTCCCGCATTTCCAAACGCATCCGCCGCATCAAGCCCTCCCCCAGCAGCGCCGCCGCGGACCGGTTCGCCGAGCTGCGCAGGGCCGGCAAGGACATCGTCAACCTCGCCATCGGCGAGCCCGATTTCGACACGCCCGCGCACATCCGCGAAGCAGGCTGCGCGGCCATCGAACGCGGCGAAACGCGCTACACGTCCGTCGCCGGCACGCTGGCCCTGCGGGAAGCCATCGCAGCCAAGCTTCTCCGCGAAAACGGCCTGAGCTACAGCCCGCGCGAGATCATCGTCACGGTGGGCGCCAAGCATGCGTTGTTCAACGCGCTGTCGGTGACGGTGGAGGAGGGGCACGAAGTGATCGTGCCGGCGCCGTACTGGGTGTCGTACCCCGACATGGTGCTGGCCTGCGACGGCACGCCGGTCACCGTGGCCTGCAAGGAAGAAGACGATTTCCGATTGACGCCCGAGGCGCTCGAGGCGGCCATCACACCGGCCACGCGCTGGCTGGTCTTCAACTCGCCGACCAATCCCACGGGCACGACCTACACCGCCGGACAGCTGCGCGCGCTGGCCGACGTGCTGATGCGCCACCCCCAGGTCATGGTGCTGGCCGACGACATCTACGAGCACATCCGCTTCACGGATGCGGCGCCGCCCCACCTGCTGGCCATCGAGCCCGGCCTGCGCGACCGCACGCTGGTGGTGAACGGCGTGTCGAAGACCTACGCGATGACGGGCTGGCGCATCGGCTATGCGGCCGGCCCTGCGGACATCATCGCGGCGCTGGACATGCTGCAGTCGCAGTCGACCAGCGGCGCCTCGTCGGTGAGCCAGGCCGCCGCCGTGGCGGCCCTGAACAGCGACGCGGCCTTTCTTCCCGGCTGGGTCGCCACGTACAGGCAGCGCCGCGACACCGCGACCCGCCTGCTCAACGAGATCCCGGGCATTCGCGCCCGCGCACCGGGCGGCGCGTTCTACCTCTACCCCCACTGCGGCGGCCTGATCGGCAAGCGAACCCCCGAGGGCAAGACGCTGGAGACCGACAACGACGTTGTGATCTACCTGCTCGAGGCGGGCGGCGTCATGGTGCTGGCGGGCACAGCGTACGGGGTCTCGCCTTACTTCCGCATGTCGACGGCCACCAGCGTCGAGCAGATCGAGGAGGGGTGCCGGCGCATCGCCTCGGCGGTGGCGAAGCTCGCCTGATCCCGGCCCGCGGGCTGTGCCTATCAAGAATCCTTATAGGCGAAGGTCCATAACGTATTGGCCACCCGGGCAACCCCTTCCTACCATTCCCTCAACCCTTCCATGACTCGGAGAAAAGCAATGAGCTACCCCACGAACTCGAGATTGCGCGGCGCGGCCCTGGTGGCCATTGCCGCGATCGCCGGCTTCTGCACGCTGGCGCCCGCCAGCGCACAGACCGACACCTTCAAGATCGGTGTCATCGCGCCGATGAGCGGTCCCAACGCCCGCTACGGGGCCTTCGCGAACAAGGGGGCGGCGCTGGCCGCCAAGGAAGCCAACGCCGCGGGCGGCGTGCTCGGCAAGCAGATCGAGCTCGTGAGTGGGGACAGCCAGTGCGTGCCCGCGGAGGGCGTCGCCGCCACGCAGCGCATGATCAGCCTCGAGAAGACGCCGGTGATCATCGGCGACGTCTGCAGCTCGGTGACGCTGGCGATGCAGCCGCTGGCCGAGGAATCGAAGGTGCTGCTCGTGAACGCGGCCTCGTCGAACCCCGACATCACCTACAAGGCTGGCGTGGGCGGCTTCAAGTGGACCTTCCGCAACTACCCGACCGACGAGGTGCGGGCCGCAACGGTGCTGGAGTACGCGTCGAAGACCAAGGGGTTCAAGAAGTTCGCGGTGCTCTCGGTCGACAGCGACTACGGCCGCGGCGCCATCAAGTTCACCAAGCGCTACCTGCCGAAGTACGAAGGCGCCGAGATCCTGAGCGAGGACTACTACAAGGACTCGGAGACCGACTTCCGCTCGGTCCTGAGCAAGATCCGCCGCTCCGGCGCGCAGGCCATCATCCTCTACGGGCAGGCCGACACCACCCCGATCATCGCTCGCCAGATGCTCGAGCTCGGGCTGGCCGGCAAGGTCGCGCTGGTCGGCAACGGCGAGTTCAACACGAAGGAAACCATTGCCGCCGCGCCCAAGGTCATGAACGGCGCGGTCGAGGCCGCCGCATGGCTGCCCGAGGTGCCGGCGCCGCGCAGCCTCAAGTTCGTCGAGGACTACAGGAAGGCCAATGGCGGCGAGATGCCGAACAACCATGCCTACACGCACTACGACACCCTGAACCTCGTCGTGGCCGCGATCAAGAGCGCCAACAGCCTCAAGGCCGAGGACATCCGCAACGCCCTGGCGAAGATCAAGTACGACAGCCCGATGGGCGTCGTGACCTTCGACGACCACAACCAGGCGGTGATGCCCATGGTGCTGCTCGAGATCACCGACGGCAAGCCGGCCATCAAGGGAATGATCGCGACCAGGGTCGACTACGCGGCCGGCGCGAAGTGAAGAAGAAGCGCCTTCCCCGGCCTGCGAGAACACCGTGAGTTCCTTCCTCTTCGAACAGATCGTCAACGGCATCATCACCGGGTCGGTCTACGCCCTGGTGGCCGCCGGCATGACGATGATCTTCGGCGTGCTGCGGGCCATCAACTTCGCCCACGGCGAGTACTACATGCTGGGCACCTTCGCGGCCTGGTGGGTCATGTCGAAGCTGATGGTCGACTACAGCCTGGCCATCGTCGCCGGCGTGGCGATCGTCAGCGTGATCGCCGTGCTGATCGGGCGCAGCGTGATGCAGCGCCTCATCGGCCAGCCGTTCCAGGCCGGCGTGCTGGCCACGCTGGGGCTCTCGCTCATCCTGCAGAACGTGGTCATCCTGGCCTTCGGCGGCGGCTACAAGGTGTTCTCGGGCGGCTGGCTGGAGCCGATCGAACTCGGCGACTTCGGCATGTCGCAGCAGCGCGTGATCCTGGTCGTCGTCACCGTCGCGGTGTTCGCCGGGCTCGAATGGATGGTGCGCAGCACGCGCCTGGGCCGCTCGATCCGCGCCGTGTCGCAGAACATCGAGTGCTGCCAGGTCAACGGCATCGACGTCGAGCAGGTGGTGCGCCGCACCTTCCTGATCGGCGTGGCCATCGCGGCGCTCTCCGGCATCCTGACGGGGCCGATCAACGTGAGCATCTACGGCGGCATGGGCGAGTCGATCACGCTGAAGACCTTCGCCGTGATCGTCATGGGCGGCATGGGCAACGTGCGCGGCACGCTCATCGCCGGCTGCCTGCTGGGCGTCGTCGAGAGCCTCGTCGCCGGCTTCATCGGCCTCCAGTACCGCGACTCCGTCGGCTTCATCGTGCTTCTGCTCATGCTCATGTTCCGGCCGCATGGCCTGTTCAGCAGCAAGGCCCGCTTCTGAGAGCGTCAACGTCATGAAACAGGCAATCTTGTCAACCACCACGCTGGACACGCCGCGCATGCCGGCCACCCGGGTCGCCGCCGTCAACTGGAGTGCGTGCGCCGCCGGCGTGGCCGCGCTGCTTTGCGCGCCGCTCTTCCTCGGCGACTACTACCTGCACGCGATGGTCCTCGCGATGATCTTCCTGCTGCCGGCGCTGGGGCTGAACCTCATCCTGGGCTACACGGGCATGCTGTCGCTCGCGCAGGGCGTGTTCTTCGGGCTCGGCGCCTACGCGTCGGCCCTCATGTCGATCCACTTCGGCACGCCTTTCCTGGTGAACTTCATCGTCGCCGGCCTGGTGGCCGGGCTGGTCGCGCTGCCGCTGGGCATTCCGGCGCTGCGGCTGCGCGACACCTCCTTCGTGATGTGCACGCTCGGCATGGTGGTCATCGCGCAGATGGTGTCGAAGAACTGGATCGACCTGACGCGCGGCGACATGGGGCTGTCGGGCGTGGCCCGGCCGCGCCTGGGCTTCGGCGACTGGGTCTACACCGTCATCAAGGCGCCCGAGTACTTCTACCTGGTGCTCGCGCTGGCGGCGCTGGCGGTGGCGGCCTTCGTGGCGCTGATCCGTTCGCCCGCGGGCCGCTGCATGGTGGCCATTCGCGACAACGAGACGCTGGCGGAATCGCTGGGCGTGCCGACCTGGACCTACAAGCTCCTGGTCTTCATGCTGAGCGCCGTCTTCGCGGGGCTCGGCGGCAGTCTCTACGCGCATTTCTCGACGGTCGTGAGCCCGCTGGTCTTCCAGGCCTACTACTCCAACACCATCCTGATCATCGTGCTGGGCGGTGGCGTGGGCAAGGTGCCGGGTGCCATCATCGGCAGCTTCGTCTTCGTGGCGGTGTCCGAGGCATTGCGCATCACGCCAGAGCTGCGCATGGTGATCTACGGCTTCGTGCTGCTGGGGCTGGTGTTCCTGTTCCCGCAAGGGCTGGCGCCGCTGTTCCAGCGTGCGGCCGAGCGCATTGCCGGCATCGGAAAGGGGCCGCGCGATGTCCGCTGAGTCCATGCTGCGCATCGAAGGCCTGCGCAAGAACTACGGTGCCGTCGCGGCGCTCCAGGGCGTGGATATCGAAGTCCGCCGCGGCGAGGTGATGGGGCTCATCGGCCCCAACGGCTCCGGCAAGTCGACCCTGTTCGACTGCTGCACCGGCCTGCAGCGCAGCGACGCGGGCCGCGTGCTGCTCAAGGGCGTCGACATCACCGGCTGGCCGATGAACCGCATCGCCCGCGAGGGCCGCTTCCTGCGCAGCTTCCAGAAGACGGTGGTCTTTCCCACGCTGGACTCCGAGGAGAACCTGGTGCTGGCCGGGCAGATGTCGCGCTTTCCGAACGTGCTGTCGACCTTCTGGGTCGGCCCGTCGGCCAGGAAGCGCATCCAGGCCCTGCGCGAACGCGCGAAGGAACTGATCGAGGTGACGGGATTGGCGCGCGTGGCGCACCTGCCGGCCGGCCACATGTCCGGCGGGCAGCAGAAGCTGCTGCAGTTCGCGTCGATGCTGATGCCCGAACCCGAACTGATCCTGCTGGACGAGCCGCTGGCGGGCATCAACCCCGTGCTGATCGAGAAGGTCATCCAGTGCATCGAGCACGCAAACAAGGAGCTGGGCGTGACCTTCGTGGTGATCGAGCACAACACCGACGTGCTGATGAATCTCAGCCACCGTGTGGTCGTGCTGCACCAGGGCGCCAAGCTGGCCGATGCCACGCCGGAAGAAGTCGTTCGCAACCCGGAGGTCATCGAGGCCTACCTGGGCGGTTGACGCGGAGAACAACACCATGGAACTCGAAATCGACAACCTCCGTGCCGGCTACGGCCACCTGGACATCCTGCACGGCGTGGACCTGAAGATCCGGCATGGCGAATTCGTCACGCTGCTGGGCCCGAACGGGGCCGGCAAGTCGACGCTGCTGAAGTCGCTCTTCGGCATGACCACCCACAAGGGCGGCACGATCCGCTGGAAGGGCAAGGACATCGCAGGGCTGCGCCCGCAGGCCATGCTCGGCCACGGCATTGCGTACGTGCCGCAGGGCCGCTGCAACTTCCAGCTGATGTCCATCGACGAAAACCTCGAGATGGCGGCCTACACCATCAAGGACGGCGACTTGAAGGGCGAGCGCGAGTACGTCTACGACCTCTTTCCGATCCTGCGCAAGCGCCGCAACGAGCTCGCCGGCAACATGTCCGGCGGCGAGCAGCAACTGCTTGAAATGGCAATGGCCGTGTTGCGCCGCCCCGAGATCCTGCTGGTGGACGAGCCCTCGGTCGGCCTTTCGCCGCAGGCCATCACGCTGGTCTTCAACGAACTCAAGCGCCTGCACAAGGGCGGCCGCACGATCCTGCTGGTCGAGCAGAACACCCGCAAGGCCATGGAGGCCGCCGAGCGCGCCGTGGTGCTGCGCCTCGGCAAGGTCATCTGGGACAGCCCGGTCGGGGCACTGAGCACCGCCGACCTGGGCGAACTGTTCATGACGGGCAAGCGCGCATCCGATGCGGCCACGGCCTGAGCCCACATCTCAACCGAACACTCAAGGAGCTGAAAGGCATGAAACTGGCATTTGACACGGGTGGCACGTTCACCGACTTCGCGATGACGCAGGACGACGGCACCATCCTGTTGCACAAGGTCCTGAGCACGCCCGATGCGCCCGCGCGCGCCGTGCTCCAGGGCGTGGACGAGCTGCTGGCCAAGGTGCGCGCCCGCGATGGCGGCAAGGCCAGGGGCAACGGCCAGTTGCAGATCCTGGGCGCGACCACGGTCGTGACTAACGCGGTGCTGGAGCGCCGCGGCGTGCACACCGCCTTCATCACCACCGACGGTTTCCAGGACATGCTGCGCATCCGCACGGAGGGGCGCTACGACCTCTACGACCTGCGCATCCAGTACCCCGAGCCGCTGGTGTCGCGCGAGCTGTGCTTCGGCGTGGAAGAACGCATTGCCGCGGACGGCACGGTGATCAAGGCGCTCGACGAGGACGGCGTGCGCACCATCGCCCGCGTGCTGCTCGACAGGAAGGTGGAGTCGGTGGCCGTGTGCCTGCTGCACGCCTACAAATACGCGCAGCACGAGCGGCGCGTGGCCGAGATCCTGGCCGAGGTCGCGCCGGGCATCTCCGTCTCGCTCTCCTCGACGGTCTGCCCCGAAGTGCGCGAATACGACCGCGCCTCGACCACCGTCGTCAACGCCTACACCCGGCCGATGATGGTCGGTCACGTGAACCACCTCGAGCGCGAGCTGTCGCAGCGCGGCGTCGAAGGGCAGTTGCTCTGGATGACGTCGAGTGGCGGCGTGGTGCCGAGCTCGTCGGCCTCGCGCACGCCGGTGCGCTTGATCGAGTCGGGGCCAGCCGCGGGCGCCGTGGCGGCGGCGGACTATGCGCGCCAGGCCGGCGAGTCGAGCGTGCTGTCGTTCGACATGGGCGGCACGACCGCCAAGCTGTGCCTGATTCCGAACGGCCAGCCGATGGTGGCCAACGACCTCGAAGTGGCCCGCCACGAGCGCTTCCGCAAGGGCAGCGGCTTTCCGCTCAAGATCCAGTCGATCCACATGATCGAGATCGGCGCGGGCGGCGGCAGCATCGCGGCGCGCAACAAGCTCGGCCTGCTGGGCGTGGGGCCGCGCAGCGCGGCCGCCGCGCCGGGGCCGGCCTGCTACGGGCGCGGCGGCACGGAGCCGACGGTGACCGACGCCGACCTGCTGCTGGGCTACCTGAACGAGAACTCCTTCCTGGGCGGCGACTTCGCGCTCGACAGGCCCGCCGCCGAATCGGCGATGGCCCGGCTCGCGAAGGAGCTCGGCATCTCGCTCGAGCGCTGCGCCTGGGGCATCCACGACATGGTCAACGAGAGCATGGCCGAGGCCGCCTCGATGCAGGCCACCGACAGCGGCGTCGACCCGCGCGCGCTGCCGCTGATCGCCTTCGGCGGCGCCGGTCCGGTGCATGCCTACGGCGTGGCCCGCAAGCTGGGCATCCGCAAGGTGATCTGCCCGCTGGGCGCCGGCGTCACCTCGGCCATCGGGCTGCTGGGGGCGCCGGTGGCGGCGGACCTGTCGGCCAGCCTGCCGATGCGCATTTCGGCCTGGAACCCGAGCGCGGTGAACGTGGTCAAGGCCACGCTGGCGGACCAGGGGCGCGAAGTGGTGCTGGCGAGCAGGGTGCCGGTGGACCACATCAGCTATTCGTACACCGTGGACATGCGCCACGTGGGGCAGGGCTACGAGATCTCGGTGCCGCTGCCTGCGCTCGATCCGGCGGACCCGAAGTTCATCGAGGAGCTGCTGGCCCGCTTCCATGCCAACTACGTGGCGCTGTACGGCCGCGCCGTCAGCGGCACCGACGCGGAGGTCATCACATGGCGCGTGCGGGCCAGCGGGCCGAAGGCACCGGTGTCGCTCGCCAGCCTGCGCAGCGAATCCGGCGCGGCGCGCGACGCGCGCAAGGGCACGCGGCCGGTCTTCTTCCCGGAACCCGGCAAGTACGTCGACACGCCGGTCTACGACCACTATGCGCTGGCGCCCGGCGTTCCGGTCGAGGGGCCCGCGATCATCGAGCAGCGCGAGTCGACCGTGGTGATGGGGCCCAACGCCTGCGCCTCGCTCGATGCCCAACACAACCTGATCATGCTTCTGTCCTGAGGTCTTCTTGCCATGTCCATGCTCCAACCCGACTTCAACGACCCGATCACCCTGCAGGTGATGTGGGACCGCCTGGTCTTCATCGCCGACCAGGCCGACAGCGCGCTCGGCCGCACGGCCTTCTCGCCGATCGTGCGCGAGAACCACGACTACGTGAACGTGCTGCTCGACGCCAAGGGGCGCGCGCTCGCGCAGTGCACCTGGTCGATTCCGGTGTTCATCACCACGCTGCCGATGGCGGCGCAGAACTACTTCCTCAAGGCCTTTCCGCCCGAGTCGCTCGAGCCCGGCGACGTGCTGGCCACCAACGACCCGGTGATCGGCACCGGCCACCTGCCGGACATGGTCATGCTCACGCCGATCTTCCGCAAGGGAAAGATCGTGGCCTACGCGGGCAGCATCGCCCACTTGCCGGACATCGGCGGCCGGCCGCAGTCGCCTGACTCGACAGACATGTTCGAGGAGGGCATCCGCATCCCGATGCTCAAGCTCTTCAAGGCCGGCCAGCCGAACACCGACGTGTTCTCCGTCATCGAAGCCAGCGTGCGCCTGCCGCACGAGGTGCGCGGCGACATCCAGAGCATGGTGGCCGCCAACGAGGTGATGAGCCGCGAGCTCACGCGCTTCATGGACGAATACGGCCTCGAAGACTGCGACGGCCTCGGCGAGGCGATCTTCAGCCGTTCGGAACGCCACATGCGCCAGGCCATCGCGGCCTGGCCGAACGGCAGCTACAAGGCCGACATGACGATCGACGGCTTCGAGTCCGACGTGAAGCTGTGCGTGAGCGTGGAGGTGCGCGACGACTCGATCCACGTCGACTACACCGGTACCTCGCCGGAGGTGGCGCGGGGCATCAACGTGGTGCCGCACTACCGCGTGGCGCACAGCGTCTATGCGTTGAAATGCCTGCTTGATCCGGAGACGCCGAACAACGAGGGCTGCATGGTCGCGCTGACCGACTCGGCGCCGGCGGGCTCGATCCTCAATCCGCGGCCGCACGCGGCGGGTGCCGCGCGCAACCTCGTGGGCCATTGCATTCCGAGCCTGATCTTCAAGGCGCTGCAGCATGTCGTGCCCGAGGGTGCGATGGGCGACAGCGGCGGTGCGCCGATCTGGGGCATCAACTGCCAGGGCCAGCGCTCCGACGGCACGGCCTACGGCAGTGCGCAGAACTTCCACGGCGGGCAGGGCGGACGTTCGTCGATGGACGGCCTGGACACCCTGAGCTTTCCGTCCAACTGCCGCGTGACGCCGATCGAGATGTACGAGCTCGCGGTGCCGGTGCTCACCGAATGCAAGGAGCTCATTCCGGACTCGGGCGGCCCCGGCAAGTTCCGCGGCGGGCTGGGCCAGCGCGGCGTGATCCGCAACCTCTCGGACCGCGAGATGAACATCTACCTGAGCACCGAGCACGTGAAGTACCCCTGCCTCGGCGTGCTGGGCGGCCAGGCCGGGCGCCATGGCGCGGTGCTGCACGACGGCAAGGCCGTGTTCCCGAAGGGGCGGCTGGTGCTGGCACCGGGCGAGCGCCTGACGATCGAGCTGCCGGGCGGCGGCGGCTGGGGCGACGCCCAGCAGCGCTCGCGCGACCTGGTCGAGGACGATCTGCGGCAAGGCCTCGTCAGCATGGCCGGCGCGCAGGTCGACTACGGGTACGAGGCTGAGGCCGAAACACAGAAGGCGGTGGCGTGATGCCCGGCGCACTGAAGGGGCAGGTGGCCCTCGTGACCGGCGGCGGCTCGGGCATCGGCCGCTCCACCGCGCTGATGCTCGCCGCCGAGGGCGCGCGCGTCGTCGTGATGGGCCGCCGGGCCGAGCCGCTGCAGGCCGTGGTCGACGAGATTCGCAGCGCCGGCGGCGAAGCCTGGGCGCGCCAGGCGGACCTGCAGGAACGCGAGCAGCTCATCGCGATGGTGCGGTGGACCGAGAAGGAGGTCGGCCCGATCGGCATCCTGGTCAACAACGCGGGCCTCACGAGCCGCGTGCGCAACATCCGTTGGATCGAGCCGGACGACTGGGAGTCGGCGGTGTCGGTCAACCTGACGGCCGTCTACGTGCTGATCCAGGCCGTGCTGCCGGGGATGCTGGATGCCGGTGCCGGCACCATCGTCACCGTGTCGTCGCTGGCGGCGGTGCGGCCGAACCTGCTGGGCGGCGCCCCCTACGGCGCGGCCAAGGCGGCGGTGACGAACCTCATGGGCTTCGTGCACGGCACCTTCCGCAACAACAACATCCGCGCCACGACCATCCTGCCCGGCGAGGTCGACACGCCCATCATGGACACGCGCGTGCGGCCGCCGAGCGCGCAGGAGCGCGCCGCCATGGTGGCGCCCGACGACGTGGCGCGCGCGATCCTGCTGGCCTGCACGCTGCCGCAGGGCACCACCATCGAGCAGTTGGTGATCAGCCCGACCCGTGCACGCGACCAGGGCCCCGACATCGAGATCAGCCGCTGGCTCGGCGCCCCCGACGGAACCCCCGGCAAACCCTGAACGAGACAAGAAGAGCATGAGCGACACCCTTCATCAACGCCTGGCACGCGGCGACTCCGTGCTGATGGTCAACCCGAACCATGTGTCCCCCACGCTGTGCGAGAAGCTCGTGCGCTCGGGCGCGGACTCGGTCTTCATCGACTGCGAACACGGCCTGGCCAGCTTCGAGGACATCCATCACATGGCCAAGGCCGCGCGCTACGCCGGCGGCTTCGGCATCGTGCGCCCGCAGAACCAGGAGCGCTCCACCATCACGCGCTGCCTTAACGCGGGCGCGGACGGCGTGATGGTGCCGCTGATCCACACCGCGGAGATCGCGCGCCAGGTGGTGCACACCTTCCGCTATGCCTGCCCCGACGACCACGCGACGAAGCTGCTGGTCGGCATGGTGGAATCGGTCGAGGCCGTGCGCAACCTCGACGAGATCCTGGCGGTCGAAGGCATCGACGTGTTCTTCGTCGGGCCCGGCGACCTGTCGCAGTCGATGGGCTATTCGCCCGCGGTGGCGCCGGGCAAGCGCCGCCCGCAACCCGCGCTCGACCTGGTCGACCAGACGCTGCAGCGCATTCGTGCGGCCGGAAAGATCGCGGGCACCCTGGTCGTGAAGCAGGATGTCGAACACCTGGTGTCGATGGGGGCACAACTGCTGTACTACCACGCGGACCCGTTCGTGACGGAAGGCGTTGCGGCGATGCGCAGCCTGTCGCAGCCGATGGCGGCCGCCGCACACTGAGCTTCGGACAATCAGGGCTGCGGCGGCGCGGCTTCCGGCGCGCGGATGCCCGCAAGCCGCCCGGCCGCGAACAGGTTGTCGATCTGTTCCTTGAGGATCTCCAGCACGGCGCGCGCCTGGTCGGACATCGGCAGGTGGTCCGGCACGCACAGCGACACGGTGGCCTGCAGCCCGGGCTCGACGATCCGGCGGATCACCGGCGGGTTCGCGGCCGGCGGAAAGTCCGCCAGCGCCGAAGGCAGGATGGTGGCGCCCACGCCCGCCTGGATCGCCTGGCGCAGCGTTTCGGCGGACTCGATTTCGGCGCGGATGTTCGGCACCACGCCGATGCGGGCGAAGGCCTCGTCGACCATCCGCCGCAGAAAGTGCATGCGGCTCGGCAGCAGCAGGTCGATGCCGGCGAGCGCGCGCAGGGCGATGGTCTGGTCGTCGTGCGGCTCCAGCTCCATGCCCGGCGGCGCAATCAGGAACAGGTCTTCGGTCAGCAGCGGTTGCAGCGTGAGCCCTTTCATGGGGCTGCCCGCGTAGATGATGGCCATGTCCAGGCGCCCGGTCATCACCATCTCGCTCAACACCAGGCCGAAGTTGTCGTTGATGAACAGGTTGACGCCCGGGTACGCGCTGCGCACCGCCTGCAGCAAGGGCATCGACAGTGCCGAGGCCGTGCTGTAGGTGGCCAGCCCGACCGAGACGGGGCCCGAGACGAAGCTCTCGTCCGTGCGGTTCATCAGCTCGCGCTCCACCTGCTCGAGGTGGCTCAACATGATCTGCGCGTGGCGGTAGAGCTCGTTGCCGGCGGGTGTGGGCGTCACGCCCGCGTTGGAGCGGTTCAGCAGCTTGTGCTTGAAGTGCTCTTCGAGCGAAGCGATGTGCTGGCTCAATGCCGGTTGCGCCACGCCCAGTTGCGCGGCGGCCGCGGAAAGACTGCGTGCGTCCACCGCGGTCACGAAGCTCTTGAGGGTCTTGAAATTTACCGTCATGGGAAGTCGGGTGCGAACTGATCGTAACCCCGGTTGACGCTGGCAACGCGTGGCTCGATGCTTGCTTGCCAACAGAACAGCAAGACGACGGAGACCCGGTGAACCTCAGGCGGTTGAAATATTTCGTGAAGATCGTGGACGTGGGCAGTCTCACGCAGGCCTCGGAGGTGCTGCACGTTGCGCAACCGGCACTGAGCCAGCAACTGGCCACGCTCGAAGGCGAGTTCAACCAGCGCCTGCTGCTGCGAACGCAGAAGGGCGTGGTGCCCACGGAAGCCGGCATGGTGCTGTACCGGCACGCGCAACTGATCCTGCGCCAGTTCGAGCAGGCGCGCGCCGACGTCGTCAATGCCGGGCGCAGCCTGGCGGGGCAGGTGTCGGTCGGTCTCGCGCCGGGCACCGCGGCCTCGGGCCTGGCCTTGCCGCTGCTGCAGACGGTGCAGGAGCGGCATCCGCAGCTCATGCTGCACATCAACGAGAACTTCGGCACCACGCTGTGCGACGTGGTGCGCAACGGCCTCATGGACATGGCGGTGCTCTATGGCGGCGAGCATGCGGTGCGGGGCCTGTCGTTCGATCCGCTGCTCACCGAAGACCTCTGCGTCGTGGCGTCCCACGGCATGCTGCGCATGGACGGCGACGAGCTGGCGCTGGCCGAGCTGCGTGATGTAGACCTGCTCCTGCCCAGCATCGACAACCAGCTGCGCCGCAGCGTGAACCGGGCCTTCGCCTCGGCGAAGATGATCCCGCGCGTGGTGGCGGAGATGGAGTCCTCGAGCACGCTGTCCGCCGCGGTGGCTTCGGGCGTGGGCGCGACGATCCTGCCCGTGTCGCTCGCGCGCTCCGTCGCGGCCGCGGCCGCGGTCGATGTCGGGCGGCTGGTGTCGCCGCACATCGAGATTCCGCTGGCGCTCTGCGCTTCGGATCACCTGCCGCTGTCGGAGCCCGCGCAGGTCGTCAAGGGCATCCTCATGGAACTGGTCAACCGCCTCGAGCTCGGCGGCGGCATGCACACGGTGCACTGACGGCAGGGTGGCGATGCATGCCGCGGCGCCTCAGTTGGCGCAGCGGGCTTCGAGCGCATCGAGGAAGGAGCGGTCCCAGCGACCCTCCTTCATGGCCTGGATCGTGCGGGCCTCCGTGGCCAGGTGCGCATGGGCCTTCTCGATCAGCAGCTCGGCTTCGTCGCGCGCGAAGGCCATCAGGCCGTCCTGGTCGCCGACCACGATGTCGCCGGGGTTCACCACCATGCCGCCCACCGACACGGGCACGTTGATCTCGCCGGGGCCGTCCTTGTACGGGCCGCGGTGGTTGACGCCGCGCGCGTACACCGGAAAGTCGCGCGCGCGGATCTCGGCCACGTCGCGGATGGCGCCGTCGAGCACCACGCCCACGGTGCCGATGGTCGCGGCATAGAACGACAGGATGCCGCCGATCACCGCGTTGGTTACGTCGCCGCCCGCGTCGATCACGAGCACGTCCCCGGGGCGGCAGAACTCGAAGGCCCGCATCATCGTGAAGTTGTCGCCGCCGCGCGTCTTCACGGTGACGGCGGTGCCCGCCATGGTCTTGTGCCCGGGGCGGTGGTAGGGCCTGAGGCCGACGCTGCCGATGTTGCGGTGCATGTTGTCGCTCAGCGCGGCGACCGGGATGTCGTGCAGCGCGGCGATGATCTCCGGCGCCACTTGCGGGGCCGACGGGTTCTTGCGGATGGCTTTGTAGGGCATGGGTGTTGTCCTCGGTGGTTCAGGGGCGCTTCAGCGCAGGGCGGCCACGGCCCGCGCGATGCGCGCGCAGCCTTCTTCCAGCGTCTCGATGGCGGTGGCGATGGAGAGGCGGAAGTAGGGCGACAGCCCGTAGGCGGTGCCGGCGACCACGGCCACGCCTTCGCTCTCGAGCAGGTACATCACCACGTCGCCGTCTTCGTCCAGCCGCTTGCCCTGCGGCGTGGTCTTGCCGATCAGGCCGCCGCAGTGGATGTAGAGGTAGAAGGCGCCGGGCGGCGGGGTGCAGCGCAGGCCGGGGATGTCGTTGATGAGCGCCAGGGTGCGGTCGCGGCGCTGCTTGTAGATCGCCACGCTCTCGGCCACGAAGCCCTGGTCGCCGTTCATGGCGGCCGCGGCGGCGGCCTGGCTCACCGAGCAGCAGTTGCCGGTGGACTGCGACAGCAGGGTGTCCATCGCCTTGACCAGATCGGCCGGACCGGCCGCATAGCCGATGCGCCAGCCCGTCATCGCATAGGTCTTCGAGACGCCGTTGACCACCAGCGTGCGCTCGCGCAGCGCGGGCGCCACCGCGAGCAGGTGCGGCGTCGCCTGGCCGTCGAAGCGGATGTGCTCGTAGATGTCGTCGGTCATCACCATCACCTGCGGATGGCGCTGCAGCACCTCGGCCAGCGCGCGGTATTCGCCGGCGGTGTAGCTGGCGCCGGTCGGATTGCTGGGCGAGTTGATCAGCAGCCAGCGCGTGCGCGGCGTGATCGCGGCCTCCAGCTGCGCGGGCGTCAGCTTGAAGCCGTCGGCTTCGGGACAGGCCACGGTGACCGGCGTGCCGTCGCAGGCCAGCACCATGTCGGGGTACGACACCCAGTACGGCGCGGGAATGATCACCTCGTCGCCCGGCTCCAGCGTGACGGCAAAGGCGTTGTAGATCGCGCTCTTGGCGCCGCTGGTGGCGATGATCTCGTTCATCGCATAGCGCAGGCCGTTCTCGCGCTCGAGCTTGGCGACGATGGCCTGGCGCAGCTCCACCGTGCCGGCCATCAGGGTGTAGCGCGTCGCGCCTTTCTCGATGGCGGCGGCGGCGGCCTGCCGGATGTGGGGCGGCGTGTCGAAGTCGGGCTCGCCCACCACGAGGTTCACGATCGACTTGCCCTGGCGGCGCAGCTCGTTGGCGCGGTCGGCGGCGGAGGTGCTGGGCGAGGGCTTGATGCGCCGCACGCGGGCGGCAATGCGGGAGGGCGTCACTTGTCTTCCTGGGTTGGCGATGGCATGGACCGAACGGTACGCACATCGATCCCGCGAGGCCAAGACGAGATTGCACTGGTTGTATAGGCGCAGCTTATGGTGAGCCCCGATGGCCGCTGCGCGGGGGCGGTGCTAGGCTCGGGTTTTGCTTGGGGACAAGGCGTGAACCTGCGACGCCTCAAATATTTCGTGAAGATCGTGGACATCGGCAGCCTGACGCAGGCGGCCGAGGTCCTTTTCATTGCCCAGCCGGCGCTGAGCCAGCAACTGGCCACGCTGGAGGGCGAGGTGCGCCAGCAGCTGCTCGTGCGCACCAAGCGCGGCGTGACGCCCACCGAGGCCGGCAAGGTGCTGTACCGGCATGCGCAGATCATCCTGCGCCAGTGCGAGCAGGCCCGCGTGGACATGGAGGCGGCTGGCGAGGGGCTGTCGGGCCAGGTGTCGGTGGGTCTTGCGCCCGGCACCGCGGCTTCTGCGCTCTCGCTGCCGCTGCTGCGCACCGTGCGTGCGCGCCACCCCGGCATCCTGCTCTACCTGAACGAGAACTACGGCACCACGCTGAGCGAGCTCATCATGAACGGCCGCATGGACCTGGCCGTGCTCTACGGTGACAAGGCGATCCACGGCCTGAGCTTCCTGCCGCTGCTCAAGGAGCCGCTGTTCCTGGTTGGGCCGGCCGCAATGCCGGCGCCCGCGCAGCCGGTGAAGCTGGCCGACCTGCGCGACATCGAACTCTTCCTGCCGCGTCCCTACAACGTGGTGCGCAAGCTGGTCGACGCGGCCTTCGTGCGTGCGGGCATGGTGCCGCGCGTGGTGGCCGAGATCGAATCGGCCTTCACCCTGACCGCGGCCATCGCCGACGGGCTGGGCGCCACCATCCTGCCGGCGTCGATGGCGCGCGAAGTGGTGGCGTCCTGCGGAGCCTGGCAATTCCAGATCGTCGATCCGGTCATCGAGGCGCCGCTGGCGCTGTGCCAGTCGGACCACCTGCCGCTCTCGGAGCCGGCGCAGGCGGTGAAGAACATCCTGCTCGAACTCGTGGTCGACCTCGCCGGCACCTTCGCGGCCACGCCCGAACCCGAGCTGGCCGCGCTGTCGTAACGTGCCGTCATAAGCCGGCCTTATCCCGGCACAGTCATTCCGTCTTGGGCTTTGTGCTCGCGGCCCGTTACCTTTCAAGCCTGCCGTCACGCGTTCGCGGAATGCGTCGGCCACCAAGGATGTTCTGTCGCCACAGACAGGCCCGGCATGAAGCAGGAACAGATCAAGACGCTCATCGACGCACTCGCGGCCTCGGACCTCGCGGAGCTGGAGTACAGCGAAGACGGCAGCACGCTGCGGCTGGTGAAGCAATCGGCGCTGGCGGCCGCGCCCGCCGCGCGACGCCTGGCTGCTGGGCGCAAGGCGCCCGCGGCGGCGTCTGCAGAGCCGGCGCCACCGGCGGCCGCCGCAGCCGAATGCCTCGCACCGCTCTACGGCGTGGTGCACCTGCAGCCCGCGCCCGGCGAGCCGCCCTTCGTGCAGCCGGGGCAGGCCATCGAGGCCGGCCAGATGCTCTGCGTGATCGAGGCCATGAAGATGTTCAACGAAGTCCGCGCCGACGCTGCCGCCACCGTGCAGGCCGTGCTGGTGCGTTCGGGCCAGGAAGTGGATGCGGGGCAGCCCCTGTTCCGCTTCGGTTGAGGAAAGCCGCGCCATGTTCGATACCGTCCTCATAGCCAACCGCGGCGAGATCGCCTTGCGCATCCTGCGCGCCTGCCGCGGCCTGGGCCTCCGGACCGTGGTCGCGCATTCCGAGGCCGACAGCGAAGCCAGCTATGTCGCACAGGCCGACCAGGCGCTGTGCATCGGGCCGTCCGCGCCGGGGCAGAGCTACCTGAACCAGTCGGCCCTCCTGTTTGCCGCCGAGGTCAGCGGCGCGCAGGCCATCCACCCGGGCTACGGCTTCCTGTCGGAGAACGCGGGCTTTGCCGCGCGCGTGGAGCAGGCCGGCCTCGTCTTCATCGGCCCCAGCGCCGCCTGCATCCGCACCATGGGCGACAAGGTCTCGGCCAAGCGCGCGATGCGCAAGGCCGGCGTGCCCTGCGTGCCGGGGCCCGACGAAGGGCTGCCGGAAGACCCGGCCGCCGTCCAGGCCATCGCGCGCGAAATCGGCTACCCGGTGATCGTCAAGGCCGCGGGCGGCGGCGGCGGGCGCGGCATGCGCGTGGTGCACGACCAGGCGGCGCTGCTGGACGCGATGGCGCTGACGCGCGAGGAAGCGCGCCAGGCCTTCGGCAATCCCGAGGTCTACATCGAGAAGTTCCTGCTGCACCCGCGCCACGTCGAGATCCAGGTGCTGGCCGACAGCCACGGCAACGCCGTGTGGCTGGGCAGCCGCGACTGCTCGCTGCAGCGCCGCCACCAGAAGGTGATCGAGGAGGCGCCGGCGCCCGGCATCGACGACGCCCTGATGGCCGAGGTGGGCGAGCGCTGCGCGGCCGCCTGCCGGCAGATCGGCTACTGTGGCGTCGGCACCTTCGAGTTCCTCTACGAGAAGGGCGCCTTCTATTTCATCGAGATGAACACCCGCCTGCAGGTCGAGCACCCGGTGACCGAGATGACCGCCGGCATCGACATCGTGCAGCAGCAACTGCGCATGGCGCGCGGCGAGCGCCTGTCGCTGGCGCAGCCCGACGTGCGGTGCCAGGGCCATGCGATCGAGTGCCGCATCAACGCCGAGAACCCCGAAACCTTTGCACCCGCGCCCGGGCGCATCACCGGCTGGCAGGTGCCGGGCGGCTTCGGCGTGCGCGTCGATTCGCACGCCAACGCCGGCTACCGCGTGCCGCCGTACTACGACTCGATGATCGCCAAGCTGATCGTGCACGGCAGCACCCGCACCGATGCGCTGGCCCGCATGCGCCTCGCGCTCGCCGAGATGCGCATCGACGGCATCGCGACCAACGTGCCCCTGCACCGCGAACTGCTGCGCGACGAGGGCTTTGCCGTCGGCGGCGTGGACATCCACCATCTCGAACGCTGGCTGCAGCAAAGGAGCGCGGCGTGATCGCACAACGGCCATCGATCAGCCTGCTGGGCACGACCGCGCTGATCTTCGAAGCGCCCGGCGAGATGAACCTCACCTCGCAGCAGCGCATCTGGGCGCTGGCGCACGAGACCCAGGCCTGGCCGGAGATCCGCGAAGCCGTGCCGGGCATGAACAACCTGATGCTGACCTTCCTGCGCCCGCCGCGCGGCCTCGCTGCGCTCGAGGCCCTGGAGGCGCGCCTGCGCGATGCCTGGGATGAGGCCGTCGCGCTGCCGCGGGAAGGCCGGGTGGTCGAGCTGCCCGTGGTCTACGGCGGCGCGGGCGGCCCGCACATGGCCGACGTGGTGGCGCACACCGGCCTGAGCGTCGAGCAGATCGTCGAGCTGCACAGCGCGCCGCTCTACCCGGTGTACGCGCTCGGCAGCCATCCCGGCTATTGCTACCTGGGCGGCATGGACGCGCGCATCGCCACGCCGCGCCGCAAGGTGCCGGTGCTGAGCATCCCGGGCGGCGCGGTGTCGATCGGCGGCGCGCAGACCGGCGTGTCGGCCTCGGCCGGGCCCAGCGGCTGGAACACCATCGGCAGCACCTCGATGTCCTTTTTCGATCCCGCGCTGGACCCACCCGCGGCGCTGCAGCCGGGTGACATGATCCGTTTTCGCGTGGAGGGCATCGTCCGATGATCGAAGTGCTTTCTTCGGCCGCGCTCGCCACCGTGCAGGACCTGGGGCGCACCGGCAGCCTGCGCTGGGGCGTCGGCACCTCGGGCGCCATGGACAACCTGGCGCTTGCGGCCGGCAACCTGCTGCTGGGCAATGCGCTCGATGCGGCCGCCATCGAAGTCCCGGTGTTTCCCTTCAAGGTGCGCTTCGACGAGGACTGCGCCTTCGCGCTGACGGGCGCCGATTGCGCGGCGCGGCTGGACGAGGCGCCGCTGCTGCCCTGGTGGGTGCACCAGGCGCGGGCCGGGCAGGTGCTGACGCTGGGCCTGCCGCAAGGCGGCGCGCAGCAGCGCGGCAGCCGCGCCATGCTGTGCCTGGCCGGCGGGGTCGACGTGCCCGAGGTGCTGGGCTCGCGCAGCACGCAGCTGCGCGGCGCCTTCGGCGGCCATGAAGGGCGTGCGCTGCGCCGGGGCGACGTACTGCGCGCGGCAGGCGGGGGCGCTGCGTGCAAGACCGGCTTCGGCCTGGTGCCTCCCGCGCTCGCATTGCCGCTGCAGCAGGGCGGCGTGGCGGCCGTGCGCGTCTTGCCTGCGGCCGAGTACATGGCCTTCGAACCCGCGTCGCGTGACGCCTTCTGGGCCGGCGAATGGAAGATCACCTCCCAGAGCGACCGCTACGGCTACCGCCTCGAAGGCGAGGCGCTGCGCCCCATCGCGCCGATGGAGCTGCGCTCGCATGGCATCGTGCCCGGCGTGATCCAGGTGCCGCACAGCGGGCAGCCGATCATCCAGATGCGCGATGCCCAGCCTTCGGGTGGCTACCCCAAGTTCGGTACCGTGATCGAGGCCGACATGTGGCGCCTCGGCCAGGCGCCGATCGGCAGTCGCATCCGCTTCATCGAAACCACCTGGGACGAAGCGCTGGCCGCGCTCGACGAGGTGCGCGCCTGGCTCGACAAGGTGGCGCGCATGGTGGAACTGCACCGCGGTGCGCCTGTGTCCGCAGCGAGGCAACCGGGATGACGCCTCGCTTTTTGATTCGTCGTGTTGTGTTTGAAGTGTGCTGTTCGGGGCGCGATCCCGCCGACGGGGTACCTTGCTCCGCGAATGTCCCCCGGCCTGCGGCCTCCTCCTTTATTTCGCTGCGCAAGGCACCCCATCGACGGGATCGTTGTTCAGAGCGGTCGTTGATCGGCGGTACACCTGCAGCGTGCCCTCGTGCACAGGGCATCGGGTGCTCCCCGCAGCGAAATAAAGGAGGAGCCGAAGGCGGGGGACATTCGCGGAGGGGAGTACCCGGTGTCCTGTGCACGCACCCCGGAAGAAACTGACATGCAGGACACCGCACTGCGTACCCCACAGCTGGCCGCCTGGCTGGCCGGCACCGACATCGGCTTGCTCGAGCTGCGCACGCCGCAAGGCACGCTGCGCCTTGGCCGGCAGGGTGACGAAATCATCGAACTGCCGGATGAAGAAGCCGAGCCCGAACTCCTGATGATCCACGCCCCCTCGGTCGGCGTGTTCCTGCACAACCATCCGACGGCCGCCGTGCCGCTGGTGCGCATCGGCGAGCGCGTGGAAGCCGGCCAGACCGTCGGCCTGCTGAAGATCGGCCCGCTGCTGCTGCCCGTGACCGCGCCGCAGGCCGGCATCGTCGACGGCATCCACGCGGCCGACGGCCTGGCGGTCGGCTACGGCACGCCGCTGGTCGACCTGCACCCCCTCTGACGACCGAGAGAAGGATTCCCATGGACATCGACCTCAACGCAGACCTCGGCGAAGGCTTCGGCCCCTGGCGCATGGGCGAGGACGAGGCGCTGCTCGACATCGTCTCTTCCGCCAACGTGGCCTGCGGCTTCCATGCGGGCGATCCGGTCATCATGGACCGCACCGTGCGCATGGCGCGCGCGCGGGGCGTCGACGTGGGGGCGCATGTGGGCTTTCCCGACCTGCTCGGCTTCGGCCGCCGGCCGATGCAGATCGAGCCGAAGGAACTCGTCGCCTACGTTCTCTACCAGCTGAGCGCGCTGGACGGCATGGCGCGCACCGCCGGGCATCGCATGACGCACATGAGCTTTCACGGCGCGCTCGGCAACATGGCCGCAGCCGACGCCGCGCTCGCCGGGCCGCTGGTGCGCGCGGTGGCGGATTTCGATCCGATGCTCATCGTCAGCTCGTCCGCCAGCCGCGCCATCGAGGATGCGGCCGCGCGCTGCGGCCTGCGCGTGCGCACCACCTTCCTGGCCGACCGCGCCTGCGACGACGATGGGCTGCTGGTGCCGCGCAAGCTGCCCGATGCGGTGATCCACGACCGCGATGCGGTGCTGGCGCGCGTGCGCCAGCTGCTGGAGGAGGGCACGGTCACCAGCTACAGCGGCAGGAAGATCCCGATGCGCGCGCATTCGATCCTGCTGCACGGCGACACGCCCGGTGCGGTGGAGCTCGCCCGCGCCGTGCGCGGCGTGGTCGAGCAGGCGGGGCGCGTGGTACCCATTTCGAGGCAGTCGGACTAGCAGTTCTGGAGCCCGGACATGGTGCTTACCCTAGGTCGTGCGCACGAACAAGGGGCAACATAAGGGCGGCTTATCGCTCCACAGCCAATCCGTCTTGGCGCCGCGAAGGGGCGGTCGATACAGTGAATTCAAAGCAACGCAAAGCAGCGATCTCCAGTTCCAACGAAAGAAACAAAGATGCCGTTCTCTGACTACAAGACCGCGCTGGTGACGGGGGCCTCCTCGGGCATCGGCGCCGCCGTCGTCGAGCGCCTCTGCAAGGAAGGCCTGCAGGTCCACGCGCTGGCGCGCAGCGCCGACAAGCTGGCCGACCTGGCCGCGCGCACCGGCTGCATCCCGCACGCCATCGACGTGAGCGACCTCGCCGGCATCACCCGCCTCACGCAGGAGGTGGCGTTCGACGTGCTCGTCAACAACGCCGGCGTGGACCGGCCCGGCTCGATCCTCAAGGCCGACGCCGAGGGCATCGACCTGCTGGTGGACGTGAACCTGCGTGCCGTGCTGCACCTGTGCCGGCTCGTGGTGCCCGGCATGGCCGCGCGCGACCGGGGCCACGTGGTCAACATCAGCTCCATTGCCGCGGCCTACAACTTCGGCGGCAACAGCACCTACCACGCGACCAAGGCGGCCGTGAGCATGCTGTCGCGTCAGCTGCGCATCGATGTCTTCGGCAAGCGCGTGCGCGTGACCGAGATCTGCCCGGGGCGCGTGGCCACCGACATCTTCGCGCACGTGCACGGCGACTCCGAAGAAACCTACAAGCGCTTCGTCGAAGGCTACGAGCTGCCGCAGGCCGAGGACATCGCGAACGCCATTGCCTTCGCGATTGCGGCGCCCATTGCGGTCAACGTGGGCCACATGGAAATCACGCCCACGCTGCAGGTGCCCGGCGGGCTCTCGACCGCGCGGCCGGAAGCGCCGCAGGCCTGAGCGGCGCTACGCCCGCAAGCCATGGAAAGGAACATCGCATGAAGGACTTCGACCTGCTGGCGATCCTGCTGAAGCCGGAGTTCGGTGCGATGCTCTGGCACGGCCTGCAGGAGACGCTGAAGATCGCGGCCGGTTCCTGGCTGCTGGCCATGGCCATGGCGGTCGTGCTGCTGGTCGTGCGGCTCACCCCGAACCGCCTGGCCGAACGCGTGGTGGCCGGCTATGTCTCCTACCACCGCAACGTGCCGACGCTGGTGCAGCTCATGCTCTGGTACTTCGGCATCTTCAGCCTGCTGCCCGATGCGCTGCAGGGCTGGCTGTCGGTGCACAGCGCCGAGACCATTCTCTCGATCGTCGCGCTCGGCCTGTGCCAGGCGGCCTACTTCAGCGAGGACATGCGCTCGGGCCTGCGCTCGATCCCGGCCGGCCAGGCCGAGGCCGCGCGCGCGCTCGGCCATGGCTACATCGGCTCGATGCGCCACGTGATGCTGCCGCAGGCCATCCGCAACGCGGTGCCGGCACTGGTGAACCACAGCGTGTCGCTGTTCAAGAACAGCAGCCTGGCGATGGCCATCGGCGTGGCCGAGCTGACCCATGCGGTGAAGGAGATCGAGAGCCAGAGCTTCCGCACCTTCGAGGCCTACAGCATGGCGACGGTGCTGTACCTCGTGTGCTCGCTGCTCATCATGGCGGTGGGCGGCTGGCTGTCGCGGCGCTACCGCATCGTGGGGGCGAGGTAACAAGCCATGTTCAGCGTCTATGAAATCCTTCGCGACAACTGGCTGCTGCTGCTCATCGGCCAGTATCCCAGCGGCCCGCTCGGCGGCATCGTCGCCACGCTGATCCTGTCGGTGCTGGGCATCGTGCTGGCGTTCCCGCTGTCGGTGCTGCTCGCGCTGGCGCGGCTGTCGCCCTGGCGGCTGCTGCGCTGGCCGGCCACGGTGCTGGTCTACGTGGTGCGCGGCGTGCCGCTGCTGATGGTGATCCTGTGGGTCTACTTCCTGGTGCCGATCCTGATCGGGCGCGATGTGTCGGGCTTCACCACCATGCTGTGCACGCTGGTGATCTACGAGGGCGCGTACCTGTCGGAGGTGGTGCGCGCCGGCATCCAGGCCCTGCCCAAGGGCCAGACCGAGGCGGCACGCGCGCTCGGCCACAGCCACCTCGGCACGATGTGGTTCGTGATCCTGCCGCAGGCGCTCTACAACATGCTGCCGAGCATGCTGAGCCAGTTCATCTCCACCATCAAGGAGACCACGCTGGGCTACGTGATCAACGTGCAGGAACTGACCTTCGCGGCGAACCAGATCAACAACCAGTTGCTGACCAAGCCGTTCCAGGTGTTCTTCATCCTGGCGATGACCTACTACGTCGTCTGCTTCAGCCTGACCCAGCTGGCACTGTGGCTGGAGCGGCGCGTGGCCCACAAGCGGCTCGGTGCCGCCGCCGTGAAGACATCCGAAGACGGTGTTTCGCTGCCGCCGCCGCCGGTGGTGGTGAATCCGTGAGGCCGCGCACGACGGCCATCGACAAGCGCACAAGGAGACAGAGCCATGAACCCCGTTCCACACCCCCCAGGGGATGACACCATGATCCTGTTCTCCAACATCAACAAGTGGTATGGCGACTACCAGGCGCTCGCCGACGTCAACGCCGAGGTGAAGAAGGGCGAGGTGGTGGTGGTCTGCGGGCCTTCGGGCTCCGGCAAGTCCACGCTGATCCGCACCGTCAACCGGCTGGAGGAAGTGAAGTCGGGGCAGCTGCTGTTCGACGGCCACGACATCCACGCGCCCATGAGCAGCGCGGCGCTCAACAAGCTGCGCAGCCGCATCGGCTTCGTGTTCCAGAGCTTCAACCTGTTTCCGCATCTCTCGGTGCTGGAGAACATCATGCTGTCGCCGATGCGGGTGCTGGGCGTGAAGCGCTCCGAGGCGAAGGCGAGGGCGGCGCAGCTGCTCGAGCGCGTGGGCCTGTCGAACAAAGCCGGTGCGTACCCGGCCCAGCTCTCGGGCGGGCAGCAGCAGCGCGTGGCGATTGCCCGCGCGCTCGCCATGGAGCCGCCCGCGATGCTGTTCGACGAGCCCACCAGCGCGCTCGACCCCGAGATGGTGGGCGAGGTGCTGTCGGTGATGCGCAGCCTGGCCAACGACGGCATGACCATGATGTGCGTCACGCACGAGATGAACTTCGCCCGCGAGGTGGCCGACCGCGTCTGGTTCATGGACGCGGGCCGCATCCTCGAGAAAGCCGACCCCGCCACTTTCTTCAGGAGCCCGCAGCATCCGCGCGCGCAGCGCTTCCTGTCGGATCTGCGCGCGCACTGATCTTCGTTTTCTTCGTTCCCCCCACCCGAATTTCTTCAGGAGTCCAGCATGTCGAACAGAACCGCTTTCCGTCTTGCCGCCATCGGCGCCTGCCTTGGCGCCGCGCCTTTCCTGGCCCACGCCGACCAGTGGAGCGACATCAGCCAGCGCAAGGAACTGCGCTGCGGCACTTTCGCCGACGTGCCGCCGTTCGCGGCCCCCGATCCGAAGACGCGCGAGATGGTGGGCCACGACGTCGACCTGTGCCATGCGCTCGCGAAGGAGCTCGGCCTGACGGCCAAGGTGACGCCGCTGTCGGTGGAGGCGCGCGTGCCCGAGGTCAAGCTCGGGCGCGTCGACGTGACCGTCGCCAACCTGGCCTACACCAAGAGCCGCGGCGAGCAGATCCAGTTCAGCGACCCGTACTACGTGGCCAAGGAAATGCTGGCGGTGAAGGCTTCCGACGCGGGCACCAGCAAGGCCGACTTCAAGGGCAAGCGCCTGAGCTCGACCAAGGGCTCGACCTCGGAGCTGTCGATCAAGATGAACGGCTCGGAGCCGGTGACCTTCCAGGACACGGGATCGGCCTTCATGGCGGTGCAGCAGGGCAAGTCGCTCGGCATGGTCGCGAACACGATGACCATCACCAAGCTGGTCAACCAGTCGAAGACCGAGGGCGTGGCGCTGAAGATGATCAAGGAGCCGATGGTGCTTCAGCCCATCGGCGTCGGCATGAAGAAGGACGAGCCGGCGCTGCTGGCCAAGGTGAACGGTGCGCTCTACGCGCTGGAGAAGTCGGGCGAACTCGACAGGATCTGGGCGAAGTGGCTCGGGCCGAACACCGAGTACAAGATGACGCGTGAAGAAAAGGTCACGCCGCTGGCCGATCTCAAGTTCGAGCTTCTGCCCTGATCATTCGGGGTGCGTGCACAGGACACCGGGTGCTCCCCTCCGCGAATGTCCCCCGCTTCGCTCCTCCTTTATTTCGCTGCGGGGAGCACCCGGTGCCCTGTGCACGAGAGGCGTGAGCGCGCCCTGAACAGCAGCGCCCCGCACAACGCGCAATGCGACGAATCGAAAAGCAGGTTTTCTTTTTCAGACCACGGAGCCAGCGGCCACCGGGACCGCGCCAGACGAGCCCGGCGGCGTCTTCACAATCGACGTGAGCGCAGGCTCGGCCGGCCGCAAGGCCGCCAGGTCGGGCCGCGGGCGGCGCAACTGCGCGTCGCCGGCGAAGGCCTTTTCCATGGCGTGCGCCGCGCCCAGCACCTGGTGGTCGGCCCTGAAGCCGCCCACGATCTGAAGCCCGAACGGCATGCCCGCGTGATCGACGCCGCACGGCAGCGAGATCGCAGGATGGGTCGTCAGCGTGACGACGTAGGTCAATGCCAGCCAGCGGTAGTAGTTCGCCTGCTTCTCGCTGTTGATGGTGTCGGCGTACAGCTGCGTCCATGGAAAGGGCGACACCGGCGTGGTGGGCGAAAGCACCAGGTCGTAGTCGGCGAAGGTCGCCTGGAAGCGCTTGATGAGGCGGGTCTGCTCGGCCTGCGCCCAGGCGCTGTCGAGCAGGCTCATCTTCGCGCCCATCTCGTAGTTCGCGCGGGAGTTCGGGCCCAGGCTGTTCGGATCCTTCTGGTAGGCGGCATGCATGCCCGCCACGAACGCCTCGGCGCGCAGCACGTCGAAGCAGCGATGCGCTTCGCCCAGGTCGAACTCGACTTCATCGCAGCGCTGGAACAGGTGCCGCATCGCTGTCATCTTCTTGCGCATCGTGGCGCGGATGCCGTCGTCCACCGCGCACACGCCGAAGTCTTCGGTCCACGCGACGCGCAGCCGGCTCAGGTCGACGTCGAGCGGCTTGAGAAAGGACAGCGGGTCCAGCGGATAGCTCAGCGGGTCGCCGGCGTTCATGCCCGCCGATGCCGCCAGCTGCAGGCAGGCGTCTTCCACGGTCCGGCCCATCGGACCGACCACCGAGATCGGTGTCCAGCCCAGCAGCTTGCGCACGCTCGGCACGACGCCCGGCGAAGGCCGGAAGCCCACCACGCCGCACTTGGCCGCCGGAATGCGCAGCGAGCCGCCGGTGTCGGAGCCGGTGCACACCGGCAGCATGTCGCAGGCCAGGGCCGCGGCCGAGCCGCCGGAGGAGCCGCCGGCATTGAGGTTCGGATCGAAGGGGTTGCCCGTGGCGCCCCACACGTCGTTGCGCGAGTTGGCGCCGGCGCCCATTTCGGGCACGTTGGTCTTGCCCGCCACGATGGCGCCGGCACGGCGAAGGCGCGCCACCAGTTCGATGTCCTCCTGCGGCACGTGGTCGCGGTAGATCGACGAGCCCCAGGTGGTGAGCAGGCCCTCCGTGGGCTCCAGGTCCTTCACGCCCAAGGGAAGGCCGTGCAGCAGCCCGAGCGGAGCGCCTTGCATGACGGCGTTCTCCGCCGCCTTGGCTTCGGTCCTTGCGCGGTCGAAGCAGGTCGCGGTCACCGCATTGACGAAAGGGTTGACCTGCTCGATGCGCGCGATGCAGGCCTCCAGCAGTTCGACCGGCGAGATGGCCTTGCTGCCGATGAGGCGGCGGAGTTCGACGGCGGATTGTTCGACGAGTTCTGTGGGGATGGGGGTGGGCATGTGCAGTCGTCGATGGGTCAGTCGGCGGTGATGTTCGCGCGGGCCGCGATGGCGCGCATCAAGGGCAGTTCCCTGTTGATCAGCGCGCTCGCCGCCACGGCGTTGCTGTAGGCCGGCTCCAGGCCCTGGGCGCTCAGCTTGGCCCGCGTGTCCGGGTCGGCCATCGTTGTGGCCAGCGCTTTCTCGAGCCGGGCCTTCGCCTCGGCGGGCAAGCCCTTCGGCGCGGCCAGGATCAGCCAGGAGTCCATGTCGATGTCGGGATAGCCGCTCTCGGCCAGGGTGGGCACGTCGGGCAGCAGGCTGGAGCGCCTGGCCGTGGTCACCGCGATGGCCTTGATCTTGCCGCTCTTGAGTTGCGGGACCGCGGCGCCCACGGTGTCCACGCTGAACGCGACCTGCCCGCCCATCAGGTCCGTCATGGCCGGTGCGCTGCCCTTGTAGGGCACGTGCGTCATCTTCAGGCCGGCCGCATGCAGGATGGTTTCGCCGGCGAAATGCGCGGTCGTGCCGGTGCCGTAGGAAGCGTAGGAATACTTGCCGGGCGACGCCTTCACATAGTCCACGAACTGCCTGACGGTCTGCACCGGCACCTCGCTGTTGGCCAGCAGGATGAGTCCGATGCGCCCGGCGATGCCGATCGGCTCGAAGCCCTTGACCGGGTCGTACGGCAGGTTGGGGCGGATGGCGGGGTTGACGGTGAAGGTGGTGCCCGAGCTCACCAGCAGCGTGTAGCCGTCGGGCGCCGCCTTCGAAACATAGGTCGCACCGATCAGCGTTCCCGCCCCGGCGCGGTTCTCGATGACGACCGGCTGGCCCAGTTCCTTGGCCAGCCGCTGGCCGATGATTCGCCCATTCACGTCCGTCGCACCGCCCGGCGGAAAGGGGATCACGAGCGTGACCGGCCGCGATGGAAAAGCCGGCTCCGCGGCGACGGCGGCCAGTGGCGCGAGGCCCAGGCCGAAACAGGACATCAGCGCCATGCGGGCCAACACGGGAAGGCTTTTCATGAATGGGTACTCCTGAAAAGTTCCATCCTAGGAGTGCTCTTCGACTGCTACAAGCGCAATGTTTAGAATTGTTGATTGCCGAAACGGCAATCGACACGGTGCCTTGCCCGCTGTGCCGCGCGGAGAATTTCATGCGACTTCAAGCGCTGCAGGAAACGGCGGTCCGGTACTTTCTCGAGGTCGTGAAAACCGGCTCGGTGAAGGACGCGGCACTCAAGCTCAACGTCGCGCCTTCGGCCGTGAGCCGGCAGGTGGCACGCCTGGAGCGCGAGTTGGACACGCTGCTGTTCGAGCGCCACGCGCGCGGCATGGTGCCCAACGCCGCCGGCGAACTGCTGGCCGCGCATGCCAAGCGGACGTTGCAGGACATCGAGCGGGTCGCGAGCGACATCGCCGGACTGCGCGGCCTGCGCAGCGGCCATGTGCGGGTGGTGAGCACCGAGGGCTTCGCCTTCGATTTCCTCCCGACGCTGATTGCCCGCTTCCGCGACAAGCACGAGGGGATCCGCTTTCACCTGGAGGTGTCCCCGCCGAGCGACATTCCGAAGCGCATCCGCGACGGCGAAGCGGATGTCGGGATCACTTTGAGCGCGGTGCCCGAGCCCGGCATCAAGATCGAGCTGCGCCATCCCAGCCCCATCCTGGCCGTGATGGCCAAGGGCCATCCGCTGGCGGCGCAGCGGCAGCTGTCATTGCGCCAGGTGGTGGCCTACCCGCTGGGGCTGCCGCCGCAGGGCAGCTCGATCCGGCAACTGCTCGACACCAGCTGCGGCCGGCAGGGGCTGCAGTATGTGCAGGCCATGTCCAGCAACCATGCGAATGCGCTGGTGAGCTTCGCGGCGGCGGGCGGCGGCAGCATCGCCTTCTATGGGGCGTTGTCGATCCGCACGCAGCTGAAGTCGAAGGCGCTGGTCGCCATCCCGCTGAAGGACCGGGAGATGAACGAGCGCTACCTCGAGGTCGAGACGCTGGCCGGCCGGTCGCTGCCCGATGCGGGAAAGGCGTTCGTGCGATTCCTGACGGAGGCCATCCAGGAGACGGCCTGACGGGCAGGAGGCCTTGCGTCTACTTGCGTCGGCCGCGGGCAGCCGCAGGTGCCGAGGTCTGCGATGGCGGCGCCGCGCCGTCCACGCCCAGGCGGCCACCGCCGCCGAGGCCCTGGCCGCGCACAGTCTGCGCCTTGTAGTTGCGCAGCGAACGGACCATCTGGTTGAAGGCGTCCATGAACGCAGCGGCAATCACCTTGCCCTGCGGGGTGCGCGTGTAGCCGCCGATGCCACCCGCGGCGGAAAGGCCGCCCAGGCCGGCAAAGCCCCCGAAGTCGGTCTTGGAGGCGCTGCCTTCGGCCGCCGCCACCTGCACGCCCGAACGGTTGTCGATCAGCGTCAGCAACGCGCTGGCCTCCTTGGTCTGCAGGTTGGCGCCGAGGCTGGCGATGGCGCGGCCACGGCCGCCGCCCACCAGGCCGCCCAGCGCACCGCCGAGGCCGCCGGCGTCGCTGTTGCTGAACACGATCTCGGGCGACAGGCCGTAGTCGGAGGCCACCATCTGCCCGCGGCCGAAGTTGCTGCCGCCGCGCATTTCGCCCGACTGCATCAGCGCGCGTTCGCGTGTCATGGCATTCATGCCGGCTGCGCCGCGCTCGACCACCACGAAGCAGTTCGACTGCTGCACCAGCAAACGCAACAGATTGGCAGTAGGCGGCAGGCGGTATTCGCCGGTGAGGATGGTGTACCAACCCGAGTTGACGTTCTCGATCA
>Ga0209025_1000429_pt1 | contig 83306 bp, 75 predicted proteins | sample AraplaMF_Col_mLB_FD_184256 | JGI IMG/M metagenome (GOLD analysis project Ga0209025, IMG submission 184256) | Arabidopsis root microbial communities from the University of North Carolina, USA - plate scrape MF_Col_mLB (SPAdes) (version 2) | ecosystem: Host-associated > Plants > Roots > Endosphere... | reverse complement strand
TACACCTGCAAGCTGCGCCCCTTCGCGCCGGCCCGGCCGGGCCGGCGCGATCAGCGTTCTCAACGGCACCGGAAACCTGTCAACGATGTCTCCGGTCTATAGTGTCAACGATCTCTCCGGTTGCACACGCGCGTCCGCGCGCGAATGGGCCAGGGGCGTAACCCGTTGGAGAAGCCGATGTGACGGGAGCCGGGCCGGATCAAGCCGAGACAATCCCCTCCCCCTAACCCCCTCCCGCGAGGGGAGGGGGGACTCATTGGGCTGCGGCCGGTGCTAAATCGGCTCGTGTCGGTCGCCCAAACCCGCCTCCCGGAACTCGCTCTCCAGCCCCCGCAGCATCTCGATCAGGCGGCGGCGGAAATGCTCGGCGAAGCGGTCGGCGGCGCGGGAGCGGGGCTGGCCGGCGGCGAAGGCCAGGCCGAATTCGTTCCACAGCTGCGGCCGGAACGGGCGGATGGCGATCGGCAGGTCGCGGAAATGGCTGGCCATCAGCGCGTTGACGATGGTCACCCCCAGCCCCTGCGCGGCGAAGGCGCAGGCCGAGCCGACCGAATGGGTCTCGACCCGCACCTGCGGCCGGAAATGGACCCGCCGGAACATCTGGTCCATCTCCGCCCGCGCCGGGCGCTGCCGGCCCAGCAGCACCAGCGGCTCGCCCTCCAAATCCTCGACCGACACCACCGCCTTCTCCGCCAACGGGTGGCCCTCCGGCATGACGCAGACGCTGGTGGTGCGGGCGATGGCGATGGCGTCCATCCCGGCCTCGCCGGTCGGCAGCCGGACGAAGCCCAGATCGGCCTGGCGGGTCAGCACTGCGCGCTCGGTCTCGTGATAGGCGCCGGACAGGATCTCCAGCGCGACATTGCCGTGGTCGCGCAGGAACTCCTCGACGATCAGCGGCAGGATGGTCTGCGACATGCTGTGCGGCACGCCGATGCGCAGCAGGATCTGGTCGGAATTGCCGGTGCGCAGCGCCTCCGCCACATGCTGCACCCGCTGCACCCCGTCGACCGCGTCCTCGACCGAATCGAGCAGGCCGATCGCCTCCGGCGTCGGGATCAGCCGGCCCTTCTCGCGGGCGAACAGCTCCAGCCCCAGCTCGGCCTCGAGCTGGGTCAGCAGGCGGCTGACCGCCGATTGCGACAGGTCCAGCCGCGCCGCCGCAGCGGTGGTGGAGCCGCTGCGCATGATCGCCTTGAAGGCTTCGAGCTGCTTGACGTTCACGGCCGTCGCGCCGATATCCGCGAGACGGAGCACCTGTCCGGGCCGCGCCCGCGCATGAAATGCGCATAGCCCGATGCGGATTCCGCATGATGTTGCGGGTCGTTCTCTCCCACGCCTAACGTCCCCTCGCCACGCCGGTCCGCCCGGCCGGCCCATCATAAGCGAACAGGGACGCAGATGCGGGATTCGCGCGCCGGGACGCCAGGCCGGCCATGACCGTCTTCATCATCCGCCGGCTGGTGCAGAGCGGCTTCGTGCTGCTGGTCACCTCGATCCTCGTCTTTCTCGGTGTCTACGCCATCGGCAATCCGATCGAGATCCTGGTACCCGCCGACGCCTCGCAGGCCGAGATCGCCCAGGCGGTCCAGTCGCTCGGCCTCGACCGGCCGCTGTGGCAGCAATACCTGACCTTCCTCGGCAACGCGCTGCATGGCGACCTCGGCCGCTCCTTCGTGTTCAACCAGCCCTCGATCAGCCTGATCTTCGAGCGGCTGCCGGCGACGCTGGAGCTGGCCTTCATCGCCCTGATGCTGTCGCTGGTGGTCGGCATCCCGCTCGGCGTGCTGTCGGGGCTGAAGGCCGGCAGCCGCTTCGACCGCACGGTGATGACCGGGTCGATCCTCGGCTTCAGCCTGCCGAATTTCTGGCAGGGGATGATGCTGATCATGATCTTCTCGGTCATGCTCGGCTGGCTGCCCTCGACCGGGCGCGGCGCCACCGGCGAGATCCTGGGCCTGCACACCAGCCTCGCCACCTGGGACGGCTTCACCCATCTGATCCTGCCGGCGATCAACCTGTCGCTGTTCAACGTCTCGCTGATCATCCGCCTGACCCGCAGCGGCATGCGCGAGACCCTGCCGCTCGACTTCGTGAAGTTCGCCCGCGCCAAGGGCCTGACCGAGCGGCGGGTGATCTTCGTGCATGTGCTGAAGACCATCCTGATCCCGATCGTCACCGTGATCGGCATGGAGTTTGGGTCGCTGATCGCCTTCGCCACGGTGACCGAGACCATCTTCGCCTGGCCCGGCGTCGGCAAGCTGATCATCGACAGCATCATGCGGCTCGACCGGCCGGTGATCGTGGCCTACCTGCTGATCGTGGTCGCCATGTTCATCGTCATCAACCTGGTGGTCGACATCCTGTATTCGGTGCTCGACCCCCGCGTCCGGCTGTCCGACGCATGAGCGACGCCGTGATCGCCCGCAAGCCGCTGCTCGGCGACGGCATCCTGGCCCAGGCGCTGCGCGGCATCCTGGACAGCAAGGCTGCCACCCTGGCCGCCATCGCCTGCCTGGTGCTGGTCGCGGTCGCCATCCTGGCGCCCTGGATCGCGCCGCAGGACCCCTACGACCTGGCCTCGCTCAGCATCATGGACGGCCGCCTGCCGCCGGGCAGCGAGAGCATGGATGGCTGGACCTACTGGCTGGGCACCGACGCCCAGGGCCGCGACATGCTCTCGGCGATGCTGTACGGGCTGCGCACCAGCCTTGGCGTTGGCGTGCTGTCCGGCCTGTTCGCGCTGGCCGTCGGCACCACGCTCGGCCTCGTCGCCGCCTATTTCGGCGGCCGGATCGACACGCTGGTGATGCGCGTCGTCGACCTGATGCTGGGCTTCCCGACGATCCTGGTGGCGCTGATGATGCTGGCCGTGCTGGGGCAGGGGGTGGGCAAGGTCATCCTGGCCCTGGTGGTGGTGCAATGGGCCTATTTCGCCCGGGCCGTGCGCGCCGCGGCGCTGGTCGAGCGCGGCAAGGAGTATGTCGAGGCGGCGCAGTGCCTGGGTCTGAGCAAGGCGCGGATCCTGTTCAGCCACCTGCTGCCGAACTGCCTGCCGCCGGTGATCGTGATCGGCACCATCCAGGTGGCGCATGCGATCGCGGCCGAGGCAACGCTGAGCTTCCTCGGCATCGGCCTGCCGATCACCGAGCCGTCGCTGGGCCTGCTGATCGCCAATGGCTACCAGGTGCTGCTGGCCGGCCTCTACTGGATCAGCGTGTTCCCCGGCCTGCTGCTGCTGGCCCTGATCTTCTCGATCAACATCGTCGGCGACCGGCTGCGCGAGGCGCTGAACCCCAGGCTGCAGAAATGACCGCTCCCACGCTCAGCGTCGAGAACCTGCAGACGCATTTCTTCACCAAGGCCGGCGTCGTTCGCGCCGTCGACGGCGTGTCCTTCCGGGTCGACCGCGGCGAGGTGCTGGGGCTGGTCGGCGAATCCGGCTCCGGCAAGTCGATCACCGGCTTCTCCATCCTCGGCCTGGTCGACCCGCCGGGCCGGGTGGTCGGCGGCCGCATCCTGTTCCAGGGCGAGGACTTGGCAGCGCTGCCCGCGGAGCGGCTGCGGCAACTGCGCGGCAACCGCATCGCCATGATCTTCCAGGACCCGATGATGACCCTGAACCCGGTGCTCAGGGTCGAGACCCAGATGGTCGAGACCATTCAGGCGCATGAGCGGGTGTCTCGGGCGGAGGCGGTGGCGCGCTGCCGTGACGCGTTGGGCCGGGTCGGCATCCCGTCGCCGGAGGAGCGGCTGAAGGCCTATCCGCACCAGTTCTCCGGCGGCATGCGCCAGCGCGTGGCGATCGCCATCGCGCTGCTGCACAAGCCCGACCTGATCATCGCCGACGAGCCGACGACCGCGCTCGACGTCACCATCCAGGCCCAGATCCTGGCCCAGGTGCAGACCCTGTGCCGCGAGACCGGCACGGCGCTGATCTGGGTCAGCCACGACCTGGCCGTGGTCGCCGCCCTGGCCGACCGGATCTGCGTCATGTATGCCGGGAAGGTGGTCGAGACCGGCACGGTCGACGAGGTGATCGACCGGCCGGCGCATCCCTACACCATCGGGCTGATCGGGTCGGTGCCCGGCGACCGGCCGCGCGGCGCGAACCTGTTCCAGATCCCCGGCATGGCGCCGTCGCCGCTGTCGCTGCCCGAGGGCTGCGCCTTCCGGCCGCGCTGCGGTCATGCCAGCGAGGCCTGCCTGGCGGCGCCGGAGACGACGTCGCAAGGCGACCGTGCCTTCCGCTGCTTCCACCCGCAATTGGGAGCGCAGGCATGACCGCCCCCCTGATCGAGGCCGCCGGCCTGGGCAAGCGCTTCAGCAAGCGGCTGGACTATGCCGAGAAGGCGGCGCGCTTCCTGGGCGCGAAGGTCGAGGAGCGGACGGTGCACGCCGTCGACGCGGTCGACCTCGCCATCGCGCCGGGCGAGGTGGTCGGGCTGGTCGGCGAATCCGGCTGCGGCAAGTCCACGCTGGGCCGGATGATGGCCGGCATCCTGCCGAAGAGCGACGGCGCCATCCGCTGGCGCGGCCGGGATGTCGACGGGCTGGCCGGCGACGCGGCGCGCGATGCCCGGCTGAAGGCGCAGATGATCTTCCAGGACCCCTTCGCCTCGCTGAACCCGCGCAAGCGGGTGCGCGACATCATCGGCGAGGCGCCGCGGGTGCACGGGCTGGTACGCCGGCGCGAGGCCGACGGCTACGTCCAGGAGGTGATGCGCCGGGTCGGGCTGGACCCGGCCTATCGCGACCGCTTCCCGCACCAGTTTTCCGGCGGCCAGCGCCAGCGCATCGGCATCGCCCGGGCCCTGGCGGTGAAGCCGGACTTCCTGGTCTGCGACGAATCCATCGCCGCGCTCGACGTCTCGATCCAGGCGCAGATCCTGAACCTGTTCCTGGAGCTGCGGCAGGATCTCGGCCTGACCTACCTGTTCATCAGCCACGATTTGGGCGTGGTCGAGCATATCAGCGACCGGGTGGTGATCATGTATCTCGGCCGCGTGGTCGAGACCGCGGCGACGGCCGAGCTGTTCGACCGGCCACTGCACCCCTACACCGTGGCGCTGCTGAACGAGGTGCCGCGGCTGAGCAATCGCAAGCGGAAGTTCGAGACGATCAAGGGCGAGATCCCGTCGCCGCTGCACCCGCCGAGCGGTTGCCATTTCCACCCGCGCTGCCCGATGGCGACCGACCGCTGCCGCAGCGAGCGGCCGGCACTGCGCCCGGTCGCGCCCGGCCACCAGGCCGCCTGCCACCTGATCTGAGGCGCCCAAGGCGCCCGAAACCAACAGAGGAGAGCACGATGTCGATGATGCGGAAGACCCTGGGCGGCGTCGCCCTGGCCCTGGCGCTGAGCGCCGCGAGCGTCGGCGCCGCCTGGGCCGCCGACCTGACCATCGGCACGGCGACCGAGCCCTCCGCCATCGACCCGCAATTCTCGCGCACGGGCAACAACCAGTCGATCTCGCAGCACATGTTCGACCGGCTGGTGCAGACCGACGAGAACCTGCAGGTGCAGCCGGCGCTGGCCCTGTCCTGGACCTCGGTCGACCCGACGACCTGGGAGGTCAAGCTGCGCCCCGGCGTCAAGTTCAGCGACGGCTCCGACCTGACGGCCGACGACGTGATCTTCTCGCTCGACCGGGCCAAATCGGTGCCGAACAGCCCGGCCCCCTTCACCGGCGCGGTCGGCAGCATCGCCGAGATGACCGCGGTCGACCCGTTGACCATCCGCTTCAAGACCAAGGCGCCGACGCCGCAATTCATCGAGCAGGTCGGCCTCGTCTACATCGTCTCGAAGAAGGCGTCCGAGGGGAAGGCGACCAGCGACTTCAACTCCGGCGCCGCCGCGGTCGGCACCGGGCCGTACATGTTCAAGGAATGGGTGCCGGGCGATCGGCTGGTGCTGGCGCCGAACCCGCATTACTGGGGCGACAAGCCGGCCTTCGACAACGTCACCATCAAGTTCATCTCGAACGACGCGGCGCGGATGGCGGCGCTCTTGTCCGGGTCGGTCGACCTGATCGATGGCGTGCCACCGAACGACGTGGCGACGGTCGAGAGCAGCGGCAAGGCCAAGGTCTACTCCACCACCTCCGGCCGGTTGATCTACCTGGCACTGGATTCGGCGCGGGACCTGAGCCCGTTTGTGACCGGCAAGGACGGCCAGCCTTTGGCGGCCAACCCGCTGAAGGACAAGCGGGTGCGCCTCGCCGTCTCCAAGCTGATCAACCGCGACCTGATCATCCAGCGCCTGCTGAACGGCTCCGGCACGCCGGCCGGGCAGATCGTGCCGGAAGGGCTCGGCGGCTATGCTGCCGACGTGAAGCCCGAGGCTTGTGACGCCGCCGGCGCCAAGGCGCTGCTGGCCGAGGCCGGCTACGGCGATGGCTTCGGGCTGACGGTGCATTCCTCGAACGACCGCTTCGCCGGCGATGCCGACATCGCCCAGGCGATCGGCCAGATGCTGGCGCGCGGCGGGCTGAAGATCAACGGCGTGGTCACCCAACCCTACAATGTCTATGCCGGCGCCGCCTCGAAGCAGGAATACAGCGCCTTCATCTTCAGCTTCGGCAACAGCAACAGCAATTCGGCCAACGCCCTGACCAATGTGCTGGCGACCTATGACAAGGAGGCCGGCAAGGGCGCTTTCAACCGCGCCCGCTATTCGAACCCGGAATTCGACGCGGTGCTGAAGCAGGCGCTGGCGGAGTTCGACGAGGCCAAGCGCAACCAGCTGCTGGAGCAGGCGGCGCGGATCGGCTTCGGCGATGTCGGCATCGTGCCGCTGTACTTCCCGACCGTGCATTGGGCGGCGCGCAACGGCATCGCCTACCGCGCCAACAAGAACGAATGGACCCTCGCCACCTATGCGGAGAGCGCCAAGTGAGCGAGATCCAGGTGCTGCGCGACCAGATGGTGACGCTGCGCGACGGCGTGCGGCTGGCGACCGACGTGTATCTGCCGGCCGGCCACCGCATCGGCGTCGATGCCCCGCTGCCGGTGATCCTGGAACGCACGCCCTACGGCAAGACCGAGCTGTCGCGCTCCGAGATCGGGGTCGGGATGGACGGGCCGATGACCCGGCCGCAGGTGGCGGCGCATTTCGTCCGTGCCGGCTACGCCGTGGTCTACCAGGACTGCCGCGGCCGCCACAGGTCCGAGGGGGTGTTCACCAAATACACCTCCGAGGGGCCGGACGGTTACGACACGGTCGCCTGGATCACGGCCCAGCCCTGGTCGAACGGCAAGGTCGGCACCATGGGCCTGTCCTATGCCGCGCACACCCAGTTCGCGCTGGCCTGCCTGAACCCGCCGGGCCTGGCCTGCATGGTGGTGGATTCGGGCGGCTTCTCGAACTCCTACCAGTGCGGCATCCGCCAGGGCGGCGCCTTCGAGCTGAAGCAGGCGACCTGGGCGTTCAGCCAGGCCAAGGAAAGCCCGGCGGCGCTGGCCGACCCCAAGGTGCTGGCGGCGCTGGAGGCCGAGGACATCCGCGCCTGGTTCGCCGCCATGCCCTGGCGGCCCGGCCATTCGCCGGTGCGCGCCGTGCCCGACTACGAGGCCTATCTGTTCGAGCAATGGACCCACGGGTCCTTCGGTGACTACTGGAAGCAGCTAGGCATCTATGCCGAGGGGTATTACGACCGCTTCCCGGACGTGCCGATGGTGCTGATGTCCAGCTGGTACGACGCCTATGTCCGCACCACGATGGAGAATTATGCCGCGCTGAGTGGCCGCATCGCCCCGGTGCAACTGATCATGGGGCCGTGGCTGCACGGCAACCGCAACACCACCTTCAGCGGGGATACGGAGTTCGGGCCGGCGGCAACGATCGACGGCAACGTGACCGAAGGCTGGCTGCAGTTCCGCCGGCGCTGGTTCGACCGCTGGCTCAAGGGCGTCGGCAACGGCGCCGAGGCCGAGCCGACGGCGCGGCTGTTCCTGATGGGCGGCGGCAGCGGCCGGCGCACGGAAGAGGGTCGGCTGGACCATGGCGGGCGCTGGATCGCGGCGGCGGACTGGCCGCTGCCCGGCACCGTCTTCACCGACTACCATTTGCACGCCGATGGCCGGTTGGACCCGGCCGTGCCGGAGGCGGCCGAGGCGTCGATCGCCTACCAGTCCGACCCGGCCGATCCGGTGCCGACCATCGGCGGCGCCCTGACCTCCGGCCAGCCGGTGTTCGAGGGCGGCGGCTTCGACCAGACCGAGGGCGACCGCTTCTTCGGCAGCCGCCGGCCCGGCCTGCCGCTGTCGTCCCGACCGGATGTGGTGGTGTTCGAGACCGAGCCGCTGGCCCAGGACATGGCGGTGGTCGGGCCGATTGAGGTCCGGCTGTTCGTCTCCTCCGACGCGCCGGACACGGATTTCACCGCCAAGCTGATCGACGTGCATCCGCCGACGGCGGACGACCCGAAGGGCTTCGCCCTGAACCTGACCGACGGGATCCTGCGCTGCCGCTACCGCGACAGCTGGGAGAACCCGTCGCCGCTGGAGCCGGGCCGGGTCTACGCGATCACCATCGAGCCTTTCGCGACGGCCAATTTGTTCAAGGCCGGCCACCGCATCCGGCTCGACATCGCCTCCAGCAACTTCCCGAAATACGACGTCAACCCGAACAGCGGCGAGCCGGAGGGCACCGGCCGGCTGAAGCGGGTGGCGACCAACCGGATCCATCTCGACCGCGCGCATCCGTCCAGGATCGTGCTGCCGGTGGTGCCGGTCGGGTCGCTGACCGACCTGCCGAAGCCCGGGGAGGGGTGAGGGGCAGGGGGCGCCACCCGGCGCCCCCTGACCGTTCCTACTGCAGCATCGCCTCGGGCAGCGGCGAGCCGTGGTACTTCTGGTAGATGTCGTTCAGCTTGCGGTTCTTCAGGTTGGCCGACACCCATTCGTTCAGCTTCGCCATCAGCTTCGGCTCGCCTTGGCGCACGCCGATGGCGAGGTCGAAGGTGCGGATCAGGAATTTCGGCTCGAAGGCGCGGTCCGGGGCCTTCGCCTTGATCTGGTTCACCAGCGTCGCCGAGGTGGCGACGATCTCGGCCTGGCCGGAGACCGCGGCGGTCACCATGGTCGCGTCGTCGTCGTAGCGCACCACCTGGAAGCCCTTCTCCGCCGCCAGCTTGGTCAGCTCCGTGTCCTGGGTGGTGCCGCGGGTGACGGTCACCGACTTGCCCTGCAGGTCCGCCCAGTCCTTGATCGACGCATCCTTCGGGGCGCCGATCACCGATTGCAGCGCGGCATAGGGCTTCGAGAAATCGATCACCTTCGCCCGCTCCGGCGTCACCGAGAGCGTCGAGATGATGATGTCGGCCTTGCCGGTCTGCACGTTCGGAATGCGGGTGGCGCCGGTGGTCTGCACGAATTCCAGCTCCAGCCCCCAATCCTTGGCCAGCAGCTGTGCGGTCTCGACGTCCGAGCCGGTGGGTTTCATCTGGTCGTCGATCATGCCCGAGGGCGGGATCGCCAGGTCGGTCGCGATCCGGATCTTCTTCGCGGCCATGATATCGTCGAGCGCGTCCGCATGTGCGGTCAGCGCTCCCAGGCTCAGGGCACAGGCCAGGGCGATCGCCCGGCCCCAGCGGATTGACGGCTGCATCTGCATCTCCTCCATGTCTGTCGTTGTGGTTGGTCCGCTGGGCTCAGAGCTCGTTGGCGACGAACTGCTGCAGCTCCGGCGTCTCGGGGCGGGCCAGGATCTCGGCCGGTCCCTGCTCATGCACCCGGCCGCGATGCATGAAGACGATCCGGTCCGCCACACGGCGGGCGAAGCTCATCTCATGGGTGACCATGATCATCGTCATGCCACGTGCGGCCAGGTCCTCCATCACCTTCAGCACCTCGCCCTTCAACTCGGGGTCGAGGGCCGAGGTGACCTCGTCGAACAGCATCACTTTGGGCTGCATCGCCAGCGACCGGGCGATGGCGGCGCGCTGCTGCTGGCCGCCCGACAACTGCTCGGGATAGGCATCGGCCTTCTCGCCGAGGCCGACCTGGTCCAACACGCCGCGGGCCAGCGCCCGGGCCTCGGATCGCGCCACCTTCTTCACCGAGACCGGGGCCAGGGTGATGTTCTGCTCGATGGTCAGGTGCGGGAACAGGTTGTAGCTCTGGAACACGATGCCGACGTCGAGGCGCAGGCGGCGCAGGTCGATCTCGGGGTCGCTGACCTTGTGGTCGCAGACCGTGATCTCGCCGCCGTCGATCGTCTCCAGTCGGTCGATGCAGCGCAGCGCCGTGCTCTTGCCCGACCCGCTGCGGCCGATCAGGGCCGTGACCTGGCCCTTGTCGACGGCGAAGGACACGCCGTCGAGCACGGTCAGCTCGCCGAAGCTCTTGCGCACGTCCTGCAGCGTCACCATCGCGGTCATCGCGGTCTCTCCCTGATGTCTTCTTGAGGCCCGGTCAGGCGAGGGCCGGCTTCAGCCGCGGCGCGCGGCCCGTCCGGCGCTCCAGCCGGCGGCTCAGCAGCGAGACCGGGTAGCACATGGCGAAGTAGAGAACGGCGATCACCATGTAGATCGCGAAGGGCTGGAAGATCGAGTTGTTGACGATCTGCCCGGCCCGGGCGAGCTCGACGAAGCCGACCACCGAGGCCAGCGACGTGTTCTTGATGATCTGCACCATGAAGCCGACGGTCGGCGGCGTGGCCAGGCGCACGGCCTGCGGCAGGATCACCTTGAACAGGCGCTGGCTGCGGCTCAGCGCCAGGCACTCCGCCGCCTCCCATTGCGGCTTCGGCACCGCCTCCAGGCAGCCGCGCCAGATCTCGCCGAGATAGGCGCTGACATAGATGGTCAGCGACACGCCGGCGGCCAGCAGCGGCGGCACCTCGAGGCCCAGCGCCGGCAGGCCGAAATAGGTCAGGAACAGCAGCACCAAGAGCGGCGTGCCCTGGATCAGCTGGACGTAGCCGCCGATCGCGGCGCGCAGCAGGCGGCTCGGCGCGATGCGGCCGAGGGCGACGCCGAAGCCGACCAATCCGCCGCCGACAAGCGCCATCAGCGACAGCACCAGGGTCCACAGCGCGCCCTGCAGCAGGAAGTCGAGATGGTTCAGGTTCAGTCCGGTCTGCATGGCGTCCTCGCGGGGTCAGAGCGGCGTGCCGAGCCGGCGGCGGCGCGGGAACAGCGCCAGGCCCAGCCCCCAGAAGCCGGCCCGCATCAGCAGCGAGAGGGCGATGTAGAGCAGCGCGACGACGATGTAGGTCTCGAAGGCGCGGTAGGTGTCGGACTGGATGAAGTTGGCGACCGCCGTCAGCTCCTCGGCCGAGATCTGCGAGACGACCGAGGAGGCCAGCATCAGCAGCACGAACTGGCTGGTCAAAGCGGGATAGACCCGCTCCATCGCCGGGCGCAGTACCACATGCCAGTAGATCTGCGTCCGCGACAGGCCCAGGCACTCCCCGGCCTCGAGCTGCCCCTTGTGGATGGAATCGAAGCCGGCGCGCATGATCTCGGCGGTGTAGGCGCCGACATTGATGGTCAGCGCGATCACCGCGACGGTCACGGCCGGCAGCGACAGGCCCAGGCTGGACAGGCCGAAATAGACGACGAAGATCTGCACCAGGAAGGGCGTGTTCCGGATCGCCTCGACATAGACGCCGCACAGCCGCGACAGCCAAGCCGACCCGCCGCGCCGGCCGATCGTGCACAGGGTGCCGAGCGCGAAGCCCAGCACCGTCGAGGCCAGGGCCAGGCGGATGGTCAGCCAGGCGCCGTCCAGGAACATCGGCCAGCGCTCGAGCACGACGGAGAAATCGAGGGACACGCCCATCGCCTGCTCCTCTATCCGCCGTTGGGGGAGGCGGCCTGCCCGCTCATGCGGTCATAGACGCGGAACAGGGCCTGGTTGCCGTTGCCGCCCTCGCCATGGGCCCGGGCGTCGAGATACTGGCTGGTAACCAGCGCCGTGGCGGGCAGGGGCACGGCCTTGCCGTAGGCCAGCTCCTGCACCAGCCGCAGGTCCTTCAGCATCAGGTCGATGCGGAAGCCGGCGCCGGCGTCGCCGGAGATCATCGCCGGCCCCAGTCGGTCCAGCATCCAGGAGGCGGCGGAGCCGCCGAGCAGCACCTCGCGCATCTGGTCCAGGTCGACGCCGCAGGCCCGGCCCAGCGCCAGCGCCTCGCAGATTGCCTGCAGGTTGATGCCGCAGATCAGCTGGTTGCACAGCTTCACCGTCTGGCCGGCGCCGCTGTCGCCGACATGGGTGATGGTGGTGCCCATGCCGCGCAGCACCGGCAAGGCGCGGTCGAACGCGGACCGGGCGCCGCCCGCCATGATCGTCAAGGTGGCCGCCCGGGCGCCCTGCGGCCCGCCGGAGACCGGGGCGTCCAGCAGGTCGATGCCGGCGGCGGCGAGGTCGGAATGCATCCGCCGCACCGCCTGCGGCGAGATCGTGCTCATGTCGACCACCAGCCCGCCGCGCGGCGGCACCGCCAGCAGGCCGCCGGGGGCGTACACGACCTCCTCCACCTGCGGCGTGTCGGGCAGCATGGTGACGACGAGGTCGGCGCCCTCCGCCGCCTCGGCCACGCTTCCGGCCGCGATGGCACCCTGCGCCGCCAGCGCCTCGACCGCCGCCGGCGCCAAGTCATAGGCGCGCACCGCATGGCCGGCACGGAGCAGGTTGGCCGCCATCTCGCGGCCCATGGTGCCGAGGCCGATGAAGCCGACGGTCTGCTTAGGCTCGGCCATGGCTCAGCCCTCCCGCTCCAGCTGCGCCAGCTTGTCGACCCGGCGCTTGAAGTCCTCGCTGGGCTCGAACTCGGCGGCGAGATAGGCGGCGACCAGGTCGCGCGCCAGCCAGGGGCCGACGATCTGGGCGCCGACGCACATGACGTTGACGTCGTCATGCTCGACCGCCTGATGCGCCGAGTGAACATCGTGGCAGACGGCGGCGCGGATGCCGCGGATCTTGTTGGCGGCGATGGCGGCGCCGACGCCGGTGCCGCAGACCATCAGGCCGCGATCGGCCGTCCCGCCGGTGACGGCGGCGCAGACCGCCCGGGCGATGTCCGGGAAATCGACCGGGTCGGGGGTGTGGCTGCCCACATCCGTCACCGTGTGGCCGAGGCCCGCGACGAAGTCGGCGATCTCGCGCTTCAGGGGAAAGCCGGCATGGTCGCAGCCGATCACGATCTTCAACGCAGTCTCCATAGTCTTGTCGGGTGGGCCCTCAGCCTTGCGGCCTGGGCGTCTCGAAGGCCTTGCGGCGGTACTCGTCGCCGATCTCGAAATGGCGGCGCAGCAGCTCGTCCGAGCGCTGCACGTCGCGCGCCACCAGCGCCTCGAAGATCCGGTGGTGGTGGTCGATCAGGAACGACCGGATGCCCGGCACCTTCAGGATCAGCTCGCGCCGCCCGCGATGCGACCGGTGCACCAGGTCGGAGATGGCGGCATAGACGCTGCGCAGCGTCTCCGACCGCCCGGCCAGCACGATGCCGTTGTGGAAGTCGAAATCGGCCTCGCCGCCGGCCACCGGGTCGTCGATCGTGGCCTCGATCCGCTGCAGGGCGGCCCGGATGCGCTCGAAATCCGCCAGGGTGGCGCGGCGGCAGGCCAGGCGCACGGCCTGGCACTCGATCGCGATCCGCGCCTCCATGACGTCGTCGATGGCGTCGGATTGCTGGGCCAGGGCGAAGGTGAAGAACTCGCCCAGCGTCGACGCGTCCGGCTGGCGCACGATGGTGCCGACGCCGTGCCGGATCTCGACCGCGCCCAGCATCGCCAGCGCCCGCAGCGCCTCGCGCAGCACCGGGCGGCCGACGCCCAGCAGCGCCGACAGGTCGCGCTCCGGCAGCAGCCGGTCGCCGGTCTTCAAGGCGCCGGACAGCAGCTGCTCGCGCAGGAAGGCGAAGACCTTGGCGTAGCCGCCGGGCGCGTCATCGGGATCGCGGGTGAGCTTGATCAGGTCGGTCATAGTGTTCTTACCGTGGTCAGACCACTTAAGCGGACGCAGTGCCCTGAGTCAACCGCGTCGTCCCGACAGCCCTCAAGACGGGATTCCCCCCGTCATGGCGAGGCGCACCCATTCGGGGCTCGCCATGACGGGGAAAGGGGCGGTTGCTGTGGTCTCGGTGAGGAAGGGCCGGCCTCAGGCCACGGGCACGACGTCGACCTTCACGGTCAGGGCCTGCGACCCGGCGCCGAGGATGACGCCGTCGATCGGCGACACATCGGCATAGTCGCGGCCGCTGGCGAGGACGATGTGGTCGTTCTCGACCAGCACGGCGTTGGTCGGGTCGAAGCCGAGCCAGCCGAACTCCTCGCCGCACCAGGCGGTGACCCAGGCATGGGTGGCGTCGGCACCCTCCAGCCGCTTCTTGCCGGGCGGCGGCAGGGTGCGCAGATAGCCGCTGACATAGGCGGCCGGCAGGCCGACGCCGCGCAGGCAGGCGATCATGATGTGGGCGAAGTCCTGGCACACGCCGCGGCGGGCCTCGAAGGCCTCGATCAGCGGGGTCGAGACCACGGTCGCTTTCGGGTCGTAGGTGAAATCGGCCTTGATCCGCTGCATCAGCTCGGTGGCGGCCTCCAGGATCGGGCGGCCCGGCGGGAAGCTGGCATGGGCATAGGCCGACAGGGGCCCGAGGATCGGCACCAGGCGGCTCGGATACAGGTAATGGGCGGGAGAGGACGGGGCGAGAGTCGCGGCGGCAAAGGCGCGCTCGCGCACCTCCTCCCAGGGCCGGCTGGCCTGGCGCAGCAGGTCGCCGGTGTCCCGCATCACCTCGACCCGCGACCGGGCATCGACCTTGAGCTCGCGATGCGCCGCCTCGATGGTGACGGTGACGACATCGTTGCCGAAGAAGCTGCGCCGCGCCGCGGAGGCGGCCGGCACCGGCTTGACCTCGATCGCCCGCGACAGCACCCGCTGCTCCGGCCGGTCGCTGGGCAGGAGGCGCAGCACGCAGCGGGCGAAGCTGACCGGCGTCTCATAGGCGTAGGTCGAGAGGTGACGGATGTCGTAGATCAATACAGCCCCGTCAGCTTCTCGGGCCGTGCGGCGTTGCGGCCCTGCAGGAAGTAGCGGTCGGCGACCGCCTCGGACAGCTGCATCAGCTTCTGCTCGAAGCCCAGGATCTGGCTGTTGTCCAGGGATTCGGCCTGGGCCGCCGACAGGGTGCCGGAGATGATGGTGGCCAGCCGCAGCGGCGACTCCGGCATGCCGTCCTCGCGCAGCGACGGCAGGGCCTTCAGATGCTCCAGCAGCCGCTCGACCTGGAAGGCCACCGCCCTCGGGTTGTAGGGATCCAGCATCACCATGTCGCGCACCGGCGCCAGCGCCGGCCCGATGACGTAGCGCGACCGGTAGCTGATCTGGGAGTCGATCAGGTCGAGCAACGCGTCGAGGTCGTCGATGGTGGTGTCGGCCTCGGCCAGATGCCGGGCGAAGCGGCAGGTGTTGATGCCGCGCTCGATCCGCCGTCCCATGTCGAGGAAGCGCCAGCCGGCGACCTGGTTCATGTTCTCCTGCGCCAGGCCGGACAGGGCGGCGATCACATGCAGCGCCCGGTCGGCGCGGTGGAAGGTCTCGCCCTCCGACAGCGTCGCCTCGCCGGGCTCGCCCAGCCGCTCCTCCAGCTCGGCCAGGAGCGGCCAGGAATCGGCGGACAGCCGCTCGCGGATGACGGAGGAGGCGCGGCGGGCCGACCGCACCAGCGAGATCGCGGCGCCGTAATTCTCGGCCTGGTTCAGGGCCGCGGCGGCGACGGCGCTGGCGCTGTCGCCTAGCTTCGGGCGGGGCACGGCGCCCCAGGCGACCAGCAGCTTCTGCAGCCGGTCCAGCGTCTGGCCGCTGCCATGGATGGCGGGGTCGGCCTCGACCAGGCTCGAGCACAGCCGCCGCACCAGCCGCAGCGTCGCCTCGGCGCGCTCGAGATAGCGGCCGAACCAGAACAGGTTGTCGGCGGCGTGGCTCGGCAGGTTGCCGGCGATCCGGCGGATCGGGACGCGGTCCCGCCGCGGCAGCAGCGAGGTCGGTTCGACCGGGCGGTCGGCCAGGATCCAGACATCCGCCGCCTGCACGCCCTGGCCCATCGACACGGCGCGCGCGTCGGGCCGGTCGGAGATGCGGCAGAAGCCGCCCGGCATGACCTTCCAGCCATCCGGCGTCGCGGCGGCGAAGACGCGCAGCACGAAGGGCCGCGGCACCAGCTTGCCGTCCTGCCAGGCCGGGGTGGTCGACAGCCGCGCCACCTCCTGCCCGACATAGTCGACCGGCCGGGTCCGGATCGCCGCCTCCAGCCGCGCCCGCTGCGACGCCTCGGCGCCGAGTACCGATGGCTGCCCCGGAAAGCCGGGGACCATGGCGCCGAAGGCGCCCGCGACCGCCAGCTCGGGCAGCGCGGCCAGCACGGTCTCGCGTTCCTGCGGCTGGCCGCACCACCAGGTGGCGACGTTCGGCAGCTTCAGCTCCTCGCCCCGCAGGCGGCGGCACAAAGCCGGCAGGAAGCTCAGCAGGATGCGGGCCTCGGCCAGCCCGGCACCGGGCATGTTGGCGACCACCACCTGGCCGCCGCGGATCGCCTCCAGCAGGCCCGGCACGCCGAGCCGCGAGGCGGTGTTCAGTTCCAGCGGATCGCAGAAATCGGCGTCGACCCGGCGCCACAGCACGTCGGCGCGCTTCAGCCCGGCGATGGTGCGGACATGGATGCGCCCGTCATGCAGCACCAGGTCGTCGCCCTCGACCAGCATCAAGCCGAGATAGCGGGCCAGATGCGCCTGTTCGAAATAGGTCTCGCTGTAGCGGCCGGAGCTCAGCAGGCAGATCCGCGGGTCGGACCGGTCCGCCACCGCCGCCAGCCCGGCGCGCAGCGCGCCGAAGAACGGGGCCAGCCGCTCGACATTCATCTCGTGGTACAGCGCCGGCAGCGCGCGCGACAGGATCAGCCGGTTCTCCAGCGCGTAGCCGGCGCCGGACGGCGCCTGGGTCCGGTCGTTCAGCACCCACCAGCGCCCGTCCGGGCCGCGGCCGAGATCGGCGGCGTAGAGATGGAGGAACTTGCCGCCCGGCGGCGCCACGCCGTGCAGCGGGCGCAGGAAGTCGGGGCTGCCGGCGACCGCGGCGGCGGGCAGCGCCCCCTCCGCCACCAGCCTGCCGTCGCCATAGAGGTCGCGCAGCACCGTCTCCAGCAGCTCGGCCCGCTGGATCACCCCGGCCTCGATCTCGCGCCACTCCGCCGCCGAGACCAGCAGCGGCACCCGGCTCAGCGGCCAGGACCGCTCGCTGGCCTCGCCGTGGACGCGGTAGGACACGCCGGTGTCGCGGATGTGCCGGTCGGCGGCGGCGAAGCGGCGCTCGGCCTCCTCCGGCGCCAGCCTGGACATGACGTCGAGGAAGTCCCGCCAATAGGCGCGCGGCTTCCCGTCCGGGCCGATCAGCTCGTCCGGCACGCCGGGCAGGGGGGTGTAGCCGGCGATCCAGTCCTGCAGGCGCCGGGCCGCGGTCCGGGCGGCCGTCATCGCATCCTCCCCGGAGCGCAGCTGTGCCTCACCGGCCAAGGGGTGTCCTGAGATCGAGGGTCAATGGAAATTCGCTCGTTCGCTCTTCGGGCGGCAGGCCCATCGACCCCGGAGTATGCCCGTGATCCTGGAAACGCGCGAGGCGTCGCGCTTCGGCTTCGTACGAATTTATCGGAAATGTGTCGTAACTCCGGCCGCCGGGATGGGCGGAGTGGTAGACGAAGCCGCCCAGCGACCGGCCGTTCCAGGCATCGATCACGTCGAAGGTCAGCGGGGTGTGGACCGGGATGTTCGGGTGCAGGCCGCTGGGCGGCTGCCAGGCCTTGAAGCGCACGCCCGCCACCGCCTCGCCCGAGGTGCCGGTGCCGGTGAGCGGCAGGCGGCGGCCGTTGCAGGCGATGATGTGGCGGCCGGGGACGAAGCCCCGGGCCTGGATCTGCAGCCGCTCGACCGAGCTGTCGACATAGCGGGCGGTGCCGCCGCCCGACGCCTCCTCGCCCATCACATGCCACGGCTCCAGTGCCTGCCGCAGCTCCAGCGCCACGCCGCCGCGCTCGACCCGGCCGAGGATCGGGAAGCGGAACTCGCGCTGCGCCTCGAACCAGTCCGAGTCGCAGTCATAGCCGGCCTGCCGCAGGTCGGACAGCACGCCGAGCATGTCCTGCCAGACGAAATGCGGCAGCATGAAGCGGTCGTGCAGCGCGGTGCCCCAGCGCACCAGCCCGCCCTGCTGCGGCTCGCGCCAGAACCAGGCGATCAGGGCCCGAAGCAGCAACTGCTGGGCCAGGCTCATGCGGGCGTCGGGCGGCATCTCGAAGGACCGGAACTCGACCAGGCCCAGGCGCCCGGTTGGGCCGTCCGGCGAGTACAGCTTGTCGATGCAGATCTCGGACCGATGGGTGTTGCCGCCGACATCGACCAAGAGGTTGCGGAACAGCCGGTCGACCAGCCACAGCGGCAGCGGGCCGGCTTCGGGTGGCGGCACCTGGGCCAGCGCGATCTCCAGCTCGTACAGCGAATCGTGCCGCGCCTCGTCGACCCGCGGCGCCTGGCTGGTCGGGCCGATGAACAGGCCGGAGAACAGGTAGGACAGGGCCGGGTGGCGCTGCCAGTACAGCACCAGGCTCTTCAGCAGGTCGGGGCGGCGCAGGAAGGGCGAATCCGCCGGGGCGACGCCGCCGAGGACGACATGGTTGCCGCCGCCGGTGCCGATATGGCGCCCGTCGGTCATGAACCGGTCGGTGCCCAGCCGGGTCTGCCGCGCCTCCTCATACAGGCCGGTGGTGATGCCGACCGCCTCGCGCCACGAGGCGGCAGGGTGGACGTTGACCTCGATCACGCCGGGGTCGGGCGTCACCTTGATCACCTGCAGCCGCGGGTCGTTCGGCGGCGGGTAGCCTTCGATATGGACCGGCAGGCCGGAGGCCTCGGCCGTGGCCTCGATCTCGGCCAGCAGCTCGAGATAATCCTCCAGCCGCTCGACCGGCGGCATGAACACGCACAGCACGCCGTCCCGCGGCTCGATGCTCAGCGCGGTACGGACCACGCCCTCGACCGCGGGGTCGCGCTGCGGCACCACCGGCTGGGCCGCGGCACGGCCATTGGCCGCTGCCCGGCGGGGCAGATGGAAATCCGGCAGCGGCGGGCGCTCGTCGAACGGGTCCTGCGGCACGATGGTGGGATAGGCGGATTGCGGCACCCAGGGCAGGGAGCTCAGGGGCAGCCGCAGCCCGACCGGGGAATCACCCGGCACCAGGAACAGCCGGCCGCGGCGCAGGGCCCAGCGCTCGCTCATCCAGCGCCCGCCGGCCTTGGCGTTCCAGCGCTGCACCGGCAGGACGTAGCCGGTGGGGGCGGCCAGGCCGCGCTCGAAGGTGCGGATCATGCGGGCGCGCTCCTCGGGATCCGCGATCTTCGGGTCCCGCAGGTCGACATTGGCCGGCAGCTCGCCCTCCTTCAGCAGCCAATGCGCCGGATCCTCATAGGCCGGCGCGACATAGCCGGAGAGGCCGAGCCGCGTGGCGATGCCCTCGGCCAGCCGCTCCGCTTCGGCGGCGCCGACCGGCTTCGCGGCCGGCCGTCCGGCCTCGGTCGCGATCAGGTCCGGGTCGCGCCAGACCGGCTTGCCGTCGCGCCGCCAATACAGGGCGAAGGCCCAGCGCGGCAGGCTCTCGCCCGGATACCATTTGCCCTGGCCGTAATGCAGCATGCCGCCCGGGGCGAAGCGGTCGCGCAGCCGCCGGATCAACTTGTCGGCGAAGGCGCGCTTGGTCGGGCCGACCGCGGCGATGTTCCATTCCGGCGACTCGAAGTCGTCGATCGAGACGAAGGTCGGCTCGCCGCCCATGGTCAGGCGGACATCCTGCGCGATGAGATCGGCGTCGACCTGATCGCCGAGCCGGTCGAGCGCCTGCCAGGCCTCGTCCGAGAACGGCATGGTGATGCGGATCGGCTCGATGATGCGCGAGATGTCCATCTCGAACTCGAACTCGACCTCCGCCGGCTCGACCACGCCGCTGATCGGCGCGGCGGAGCGGTAATGCGGCGTCGCCGCCAGCGGGATGTGACCTTCGCCGCACAACAGGCCGGAGGTGGCGTCGAGGCCGATCCAGCCGGCTCCGGGGATGTAGACCTCGGCCCAGGCGTGCAGGTCGGTGAAGTCCTTGTCGGTGCCCTTCGGCCCGTCCAGCGGGTCGATATCGGCCCGGAGCTGGATCAGGTAGCCGGAGACGAAGCGTGCCGCCAGGCCGAGCCGGCGCAGGATCTGCACCAGCAGCCAGGCGGAATCGCGGCACGAGCCGGAGGCCAGCGCCAGCGTCTCGTCCGGCTCCTGCACCCCAGGCTCCAGCCGCACCAGGTAGCGGATGTCCTGCTGCAGCCGGGCGTTGAGCCCGACCAGGAAATCGATGGTGCGTGCCTCTTTTTCAGGCAGTGCCGCCACGAAAGCGGCCAGCCTGGGGCCCGCCGGCTCGGGCTCCAGATAGGGCGCCAGCTCGGCCCGCAGCTCCTCGGGATAGGCGAAGGGATAGGCCTCGGCGTAGGGCTCGATGAAGAAGTCGAACGGGTTGATGACGGTCATCTCGGCCGTCAGGTCGACCTCGATGCCGAACTCCGTGCTCTTCTCCGGGAACACCAGCCGCGCCAGCCAGTTGCCGTGCGGGTCCTGCTGCCAGTTCACGAAATGCTCGGCCGGCGTGACCTTCAGCGAATAGCTGGGGATCCGGGTGCGGGAATGCGGTGCCGGGCGCAGCCGGACGACCTGCGGCCCGAGCGCGACCGGGCGGTCGTAGCGGTATCGGGTGACATGGTGTAGGGCGGCGACGATGGACACGGGCGCTCCTGCCTTGGCTGGACCACGGGACGTCCCGCTGTCGAAGAGTGAAACGGCGCGCCTCGCCAAGCAAGAAGCATGCAACGGCCGACGGGCGAGGCTAGGCTTGGCCGACAGATGTGAACGGGATACCTGGAGAGCCGGATGGAGGGGGCGTACACGGTCGGCTTCCTGCTGATCCCGAACTTCCCGCTGATGCCCTATGCCGCGGCGATCGAGCCGCTGCGCGCCGCCAACCTGCTGGGCGGCCACGAACGCTACCGCTGGCTGCATTTCAGCCCGGACGGCCAGCCGGTGCGCGCCTCCAACGGCATCGCCATCGCGCCGGACCGGCCGCCGGAGGCGATGGGCGAGGCCGATCTGCTGGTGGTCTGCGCCGGCACCGGGGTCGAGGGCTTCGACCATCCACCGACCCTGGCCAAGCTGCGCGACCTGGCGCGGCATGGCACGGCCCTGGGCGCCGTCTCCGGCGGGCCCTATCTGCTGGCCCGGGCCGGGGTGCTGGACGGCCACCGCTTCACCCTGCACTGGGACCACCACGCCGCCTTCGCCGAGCGGTTCCCGGAGCTCGAGCCGACCGGCCACCTGTTCGAGATCGACCGCGGCCGGCTGACCTGCTCCGGCGGCATCGCGGCGCTCGACCTGATGCAGGCGCTGATCGGGCAGCGCGACGGCGCGGCCCTGGCCGCCCAGGTCGCCGACTGGTTCATGCACACCCAGCTGCGCCATGGCGACGACCCGCAGCGGCTCGACCCGCGCCGGCGCTTCGGCGTCAGCCATCCCGGCCTGCTGGCCGCCCTGGCGAAGATGGAGGAGCGGATCGAGGAGCCGCTGTCGCGGCCGGAGCTGGCGGCGGTCGCCGGCCTGTCGCTGCGCCAGGTCGAGCGGCTGTTCCGCGACCGGCTGGGCCGCAGCCTGGCCGAGCATTATCTCGACCTGCGGCTGCGCGCGGCACGGCGCCACCTGCGGCAGACCACGCTGTCGGTGACCGAGGTGGCGCTGGCCTGCGGCTTCGTCAGCGCCAGCCACTTCTCGCGCAGCTACCGCACCCGCTTCGGCCATCCGCCGGCGAAGGAGCGCGAGGGCTGAGCCGCTTGTCCCATTGGGACATGCCGGTGGCGCGCTGAGGCAAATCGCGATCCGGGTCTGCCGGATACTGCAGACGATCCAGGGGCGGAGGCTGCGTGCGCTATTCGATCTTCTCGGTGCTGGGCCAGGCCCTGAAGGGGCAGAAGGGCTGGACGCCGGCCTGGCGCGACGCCGCGCCGAAGCCGGACTACGACGTCATCATCGTCGGCGGCGGCGGTCATGGGCTGGCCACCGCCCATTACCTGGCCAAGGAGCACGGCATCACCCGCGTCGCGGTGCTGGAGAAGGGGTGGATCGGCGGCGGCAATGTCGGCCGCAACACCACCATCATCCGCTCCAACTACCTGCTGCCCGGCAACATCCCGTTCTACGAATGGTCGATGAAGCTGTGGGAGGGGCTGGAGCAGGACCTGAACTACAACGCCATGGTCAGCCAGCGCGGCGTCCTGAACCTGTTCCACTCCGACGCCCAGCGCGACGCCTATGCCAGGCGCGGCAACGCCATGCGGCTGCACGGCGTCGATGCCGAGCTGCTGGACCGCGAGCAGGTGCGGGCGCTGGTGCCGCTGCTCGACTTCGACAATGGCCGCTTCCCGATCCAGGGTGGCCTGCGGCAGCGCCGCGGCGGCACGGTGCGGCACGACGCCGTCGCCTGGGGCTATGCCCGTGCCGCCGACAGCCGTGGCGTCGACATCATCCAGAACTGCGAGGTCACCGGCATCGCGGTCGAGGACGGCGCCGTGGTCGGGGTCGAGACAACGCGGGGCCGCATCCGCGCCGGCAAGGTCGGCCTGGCCTGCGCCGGCAACTCCTCCCGCGTCGCGGCCCTGGCCGGCCTCACGCTGCCGATCGAGAGCCATGTGCTGCAGGCCTTCGTGTCGGAGGGGCTGAAGCCGCTGGTCGACGGCGTCATCACCTTCGGCGCCGGGCATTTCTATGTCAGCCAGTCCGACAAGGGCGGGCTGGTCTTCGGCGGCGACATCGACGGCTACAACTCCTACGCCCAGCGCGGCAACCTGCCAGTGGTCGAGGATGTGGTCGAGGGCGGCCTCGCGATCCTGCCGGCCCTCGGCCGGCTGCGCCTGCTGCGGCAATGGGGCGGGCTGATGGACATGTCGATGGACGGCAGCCCGATCATCGACAAGACGCCGGTGCGCGGCCTCTACCTCAACGCCGGCTGGTGCTATGGCGGCTTCAAGGCGACGCCGGCCTCGGGCTGGTGCTTCGCCCACACCATCGCCCATGACGCGCCGCATGCGCTGAACGCGGCCTACCGCCTCGACCGCTTCGCCACTGGCCACCTGATCGACGAGAAGGGTGTCGGCGCCCAGCCGAACCTGCACTGAGGGACATCGACATGCGGATCCCCTGTCCCCATTGCGGCGAGCGCGCGGCCGAAGAGTTCAGCTATCTCGGCGACGCCACCGTGACGCGCCCGGCGCCGGATGCCGGCATCGACGCCTTCGTCGACTACGCCTATCGCCGCGACAACCCGGCCGGGGCGCTGGCCGAATACTGGTATCACGGCGGCGGCTGCCGCTCCTGGCTGGTGGTGACCCGCGACACTCGCGACCACCGCATCCTCGGCGCCGTCGACGCCCGGGCCCGAGGGGCCGTGGAGGCGCAGCGATGAGCGGCTTCCGCCTCCCGACGGGCGGCTTGATCGACCGTTCGGCGACGCTGCGCTTCCGCTTCGACGGCCGCGAGCTCGCTGGCCATCCCGGCGACACCCTGGCCTCGGCCCTGCTGGCCAACGGCGTCGGATTGACCGGACGATCGTTCAAATATCACCGCCCGCGCGGCATCCTCTCGGCCGGGGCGGAGGAGCCGAACGCGCTGGTCGAGCTGCGCCGCGGCGCGCGGCGGGAGCCGAATAGCCGCGCCACCATGGTCGAGCTGTTCGACGGGCTGGAGGCGGACAGCCAGAACCGCTGGCCGTCCCTCGGCTTCGACCTGATGGCGGTAAATGGATTGCTGTCCCCGGTCTTCGCCGCCGGCTTCTACTACAAGACCTTCATGTGGCCGGCCCGGTTCTGGGAGACCGTCTACGAGCCGCTGATCCGCCGCGCCGCCGGCCTCGGCCGCGCCGCCGCCGCGCCGGACCCGGACCATTACGAAAAGGCGACGATCCACTGCGACGTGCTGGTGGCCGGCGCCGGCCCGGCCGGTCTGGCGGCGGCCCTGGCGGCCGGCCGCTCCGGGGCGCGGGTGATCCTGTGCGACGAGGGCGCCTGCCTCGGCGGCAGCCTGCTGTCGGAGCGCCGCGCTCTGGGCGACCGGCCGGCGCCGGACTGGGCGGCCGCGGCGGAAGCGGAGCTGGCGAGCCTGCCGGACGTTCGCATCCTGCGCCGCACCACGGTGTTCGGCGTGTTCGACCACGGCACCTATGGCGCGGTCCAACGGGTCGGCGACCACCTGCCGGTGCCCGAGCCGCACGCCCCGCGCCAGCGGCTGTGGCGCATCGTGGCGAAGCGCTGCGTGCTGGCGGCCGGCAGCCTGGAGCGGCCGCTGGTGTTCGGCGACAACGACCGGCCGGGCGTGATGCTGGCCGGCGCGGTCCGGACCTATCTGAACCGCTACGCCGTGGCGCCGGGCCGCCGCGCCGTCGTCTTCGCCAACAACGACACCGCCGGCGCCGTGGCCGCCGACCTCGCCGCCGCCGGGGTGGCGGTGGAGGCGATCGTCGACGCAAGGCCGGGATCGACGCTGCAGCAGGCCGGCACCCGACTGCTGGCCGGCGCCGTGGTGACCCGCGCCATCGGCGGCGCGCGCGGGCTGCACGCGGTCGAGATCCGCGACGCGGCGGGCCGACCGGCGACGCTGCCCTGCGACCTGCTGGCCATGTCCGGCGGCTTCAGCCCGAATGTCCACCTGACCTCGCATCTTGGCGGCCGTCCCGTCTGGAACCCCGGCCTCGCCGCCTTCGTCCCGGGCGACCTCCCCTTGGGCATGACCGTGGCCGGCAGCGTCGCCGGCGTGTTCGACCTGGCCGGCTGCCTCGCCGGCGGCGGCCGGGCCGGGACAGAAGCGGCGAAGGATTGCGGCTTCGACGGCGGGCGGTTCGAGCTGCCGGAGACGGCGCCGGAGGCAACCGGCGTCAGCCCGCTCTGGCGGGTCAAGGGTGGGGGCGGCAAGCGCTTCGTCGATTTCCAGAACGACGTCACCGACAAGGACATCGAGCTGGCCGATCGCGAGGGCTTCCGCGCGGTCGAGCACCTGAAGCGCTACACCACCCTCGGCATGGCGACCGACCAGGGCAAGACCTCGAACGTCAACGCCATCGGCATCATGGCCGAGATCACCAGGCGGGACGTCGAGGCGGTCGGCACCACCCGCTTCCGCCCGCCCTACACCCCGGTGTCGCTCGGCGCCCTCGCCGGCCATGCCCGCGGCCGCGATTTCCGCCCGACCCGCCTAACCCCGTCGCATGACTGGGCGGCGGAGCAGGGGGCGGTGTTCGTCGAGGCCGGGGCCTGGCTGCGCGCCCAGTACTTCCCGCGCCCCGGCGAAAAGGACTGGCTGGAGACGGTCAGCCGCGAGGTCCGGCAGGTCCGCTCCGCCGTCGGATTCTGCGACGTCTCCACCCTCGGCAAGATCGACCTGCAGGGCGCAGATGCGGCGGAGTTCCTGAACCGGCTCTACATCAACACCTGGACCACGCTGCCGGTCGGCAAGGCGCGCTACGGGCTGATGCTGCGCGAGGACGGCATCGTCATGGATGACGGCACCACCTCGCGCCTCGGCGAGGACCGGTTCCTGGTCACCACCACCACGGCCAATGCGGCCAAGGTGTTCCAGCACATGGAGTTCTGCCACCAGTGCCTGTGGCCGGAGCTCGACGTTCAGTTCACCTCGGTCAGCGACCAATGGGCCCAGTTCTCGGTGGCCGGGCCGAAGGCGCGCGCACTGCTGGCCCGAATCGTCGACGCCCCCTTCGATATCGGCAACGAGGCCTTCCCCTATCTCGCCGCAGCCGAACTGACGGTCTGCGGCGGCATCGCCGCGCGGCTGTTCCGCATCTCCTTCTCCGGCGAGCTGGCCTATGAGGTCGCGGTGCCGGCCCGCTTCGGCGACGCGCTGGCGCGCCGGCTGATGCAGGCGGGCGGCGATCTCGGCGTCACCCCCTATGGCACCGAGGCGCTGGGCGTGATGCGGATCGAGAAGGGCCATGCCGCCGGCAACGAGCTGAACGGCCAGACCACCGCTGCCGATCTCGGCCTCGGCCGGATGATGTCGACCAAGAAGGACTATATCGGCCGGGTCCTGGCCGGGCGGCCGGGGCTGGCCGACCCGGCGCGGCCGGCCCTGGTCGGGTTCCGGCCGGTCGACCGGTCGCGGCGCCTGCGGGCCGGGGCGCATTTCATCCCGCAGGGGGCCGAGGCCACCGCGGCCAACGACCAGGGCTACATGACCTCGGTCGCCTTCTCGCCAGGGCTGGGCCACTGGATCGGCCTCGGCCTCCTCTCCCGCGGCCCGGAGCGGATCGGCGAGACCCTCCGCGCCTGCGACCCGGTCCGCGGCGAGGAGCTGGCGGTCGAGGTGGTGTCGCCCGTGTTCCACGACCCGGAAGGGAAGCGCCTGCGTGCCTGACCTCACCCCCCGATCCGCCTTTATCGGCCTCCCCGTCCGCTCCGGCCGCGCAGAGGGTGAGCCCGGCGTCACCGTCCGCGCGCGCGACGATCTGGCTTTGGCCAGAGTGATCGTCCGCAAGGGCCGGGCCGATGATCTGGCCACGGCGGTCCGCGCCCGTTATGGCCTGGACCTGCCGGCCACGCCCAGGCGGGTGGGGCAGGGCGGCCTCGCCTTCATCTGGTCCGGCCCCGGCCAATGGCTCGCCCTGGCCGAGGACGGGCGCGATCTAGCCCGCGAACTGACCGACGCCATAGGCGCCTTCGCGGCCGTGAGCGACCAGAGCGACGGCCTCGCCGTGCTGCGCGTCGCCGGCCCGTGCGCCCGCGACGCTCTGATCAAGGGCGTCGGCCTCGACCTGCATCCGCGCGCCTTCGGCCCGGGCGACGCGGCGGTGACCGTGATCGCCCATGTCGGCGTCCAGCTCTGGCAGCTCGACGACCGGCCGAGCTACGAGATCGCCGCCTATCGCAGCTTCGCCGGCAGCCTCTGGCGCTGGCTCGAAGCCTCCGCGGCGGAGTTCGGCTGCGCGGTCGAGGCCGGCTGAGAGCGGCCCTGCGGGCACTCGCTCGCACAGTCTCTCAGGCGCGGCTCTCGTTCAGACGGGGCCCTCGATGGTATGAGGGTGACGCCGATGGGCGCCGGACCGTCGGAGAGGCTCGAGCTGAGCGGCGGGGGACGAAATGAAGGGCAAGACTGCCGGGGCCGGGACGGATGGCCATGCCGGTGATGCATCTCGGATCGCATGCCTGGACGGGCTGCGCGGACTGGCTTCGCTCTGGGTGCTGGTCGGGCACGGGCTGCTGCTGTCGGGATGGCATATTCCGCTGGCCGACTCGCCGGATTTCGGGGTCGACCTGTTCATCATGATCTCCGGCTTCCTGATGGTCTTCCACTACGTGCAGCGGCGGCGGCGCGAGCCCTGGGCGGCGCCATCGACCTGGATCGCCTTCTGGATCAGGCGATTCTTCCGGATCGCGCCGCTCTACTACACGGCGCTGGCGGTCGCGATCGCCATCGGCCCTTGGCTCGGGGACGCTCGCGTCGACATCGCCTCGGTCGTCCCCGGCTCGATGACCAGCATGGAGCGGTATACCGACCAGAGCCTGCAGAACATCCTGCTGCATCTCTCCTTCGTGTTCGGCGCGCTGCCGGACTACGGCTTCCGCACGGCGCTGCCGGATTGGAGCATCGGCCTGGAGATGCAGTACTACCTGGCGCTGCCATTCCTGATGCTGGTCGTCGGCCGCGTCGGCTGGCTGGTGAGCACTCTCGCCATCGCCGCCGCCGGGGTCCTGGTGTTCAACCTCAGCCCGGCCTTCTTCGCCACCTTCGAAATGCCGTCCGTGCTGGTGCTGAAGCTGCACATCTTCCTGGCGGGGATGCTGTGCGCCGCGGCCCTGGGGCGGTCGCGGCGGGTGGTGCTCGTCTATGCCCTGCTGGCTATCCTGCTCGCCGCCCTTCCGATCGGCGGCCGCACCGCACCTGTCGCGCTGGCGGCGCGGATGATGATCGCGGTCGGGATGTTCGGCCTGATCCACCACGCCGTGCTCGGCGGCGTCCTGGCGCGGGCGCTGTCCCGGATGGCGGGAATACTGGGCAGCCGACCGTTCCACCTGCTGGGCGAGGCCTCCTACGGCATCTACCTGTCGCATCTGTTGGTGATGCTGCCGGCCGTCGGCTTCGTCGCGACGACGCTGGGCGCCTCGACGCCGGCACCGGTCCGCTTCGCCCTGGCGATGGCGATCACCATGCCGGTCGTCGCCGCCGTGACATGGCTGGCCTACACCAGGATCGAGATGCCCGGCCGTACCCTGGGCCGGCGCTTCCTCGCCTCACCGAGGCTGCGCCGCTTCGCTGTGAACCCGTCACGATAGATTCAGGCGCGGCGGCTGAGGACGTCATGCGGCAAAAGTGAAGGAAATTTTCATCCAAATTTTTCTGTTGATGAAAAATACCATCTGACCCAGCATGGCGTCATGACCGACGCCGCCTCCGCCCCTGCCGTCCTCGATCGCCTGCGTGGGCGGTTGATCGTGTCCTGCCAGCCGGTGGTGGGCGGGCCGCTCGACCGCACCGAATTCGTGGTGGCGCTGGCCCGGGCCGTGGTCGGCGCCGGCGCCGCCGGTCTCAGGATCGAGGGGGTGGAGCGTGTCGCCGCGGTCTGTCGCATCGCCGGCGTGCCGGTGATCGGCATCGTCAAGTCCGACCTGGCCGGCAGCCCGGTGCGGATCACGCCGCATCTCGCCGACATCGACGCTTTGGCCGAGGCCGGCGCCGGGATCATTGCCTTCGATGCCACCGTGCGGGTTCGGCCGGTCGCGGTGGCGAAGCTGGTGGCGCGCATCCACCGCCATGGCCGCATCGCCATGGCCGATGTCTCGACCCGGGCGGAGGGCCGGGCGGCCGCGGCGGCCGGGGCCGACATCGTCGCCTCGACCCTCGCCGGCTATGTCGCCGGGCCGGAGCCGACCGAGCCGGATCTGGCCCTGGTCGCCGACCTGGCAGCCGACGGCTTTACCGTGATCGCCGAAGGCAATGTCCGGACGCCGGAGCACGCCGCCTCGGCCCTGGCCGCGGGGGCGCATGCGGTGGTCGCCGGCTCGGCCATCACCCGGCCGGAATTCGTGACGCGCTGGTTCCTCGAGGCCCTCGGCTCCGGCTGAGGGTGGTCCTTCAAGCAAGACAAACAGGGGGCAAACGATGACCAATATCCTGCGCAAGACCCTGCTGGCCGGGCTGGCCCTGCCGCTGCTGTCCTCCGCCGCCATGGCGGGCGAGGTCACGCTGCTGTTCTGGCCGGGGCCGGAGAGCGAGGCGATGCAGAAGGTGCTCGACGCCTACAATGCCGGCCCGGGCAAGACCGACGGCATCACCGTCAAGCAACTGCTGTTCAGCCGCCAGGGCTATTTCGAGAAGGAGCAGGCGGATCTGGCGGCGGGGTCGAGCGAGTTCGACCTGGCGTTGGTCACCACCTACACGCTCGGCCGCTATGCGCCCTATCTCGACCCGATCGACGCCCAGGTGCCGGCCGAGGTCAAGGCCGCCTTCGCGCCGGTGTCGCTGCAGTCCCTGACCCTGGACGGCAAGCTGTACGGCGTGCCGACCGACATCTCGGTGCACTTCCTCTACTACCGCAAGGATCTGGTCGACCGGCTGCTGTCCGACACCGAGTGGCAGAAGCGCTATGCCGCGATCGCCAAGGAGAAGCTCGGTCGCGAGATGCAGCCCAAGGCGCCGGACGACTGGAGCTGGGACGACTGGATCGCCGCCGCCTTGTTCTTCAGCGCCGCTGACAACCCGGACAGCCCGACCCGCTTCGGCACCGTGCTGCAGATGAAGAACCTGATCTTCAACATCATGCTGTGGCAGGCGACCCTGGTGTCGAACGGCGGCGACTGGCTGGCCGACGGCAGGCCGGCGATCGACGGCCCGGCCGCCCGCACCGGACTGCAGGTCTACAAGACCCTGATCGACGCCAAGGCGACGCCGCCAGGATCGATCAGCTACGAGTATCCGGAGGCCAACGCCGCCTTCCAGGCTGGCCAGGCGGCGACCATGCTGCAATGGAACGCGGCCTTCAACGAGCTGAACGACCCGGCGAAGTCGCCGACCGTCGCCGGCAAGATCGGCCTGGCCCCGCTGCCGGCCGGCAGCGCCGGGCACAAGAGCCATGTCCATTCCCTCGGCATCGGCCTGAACACCGCCTCGAAGAACAAGGCCGACGCCGGCAAGGTCGTGGCCTGGCTGGCGACCAAGGACGCGATGACGGTCTATGCCCAGGCCGGCGGCACCCCGCCGGTGCCGGAGATCCTGAAATCGATGGCGGCGGCCCGGCCGGAATTCCCGCTGGTCGGCGATTTCGTCGACCGCTACGGCTTCGTCGTCACCGGCGGCACCGCCGCCTATGCCGTGCCGGTCTATGAGGTGCTGGCGGAGAAGTTCTCCGCCTTCTGGGCCGGGCAGATCGACCTCGACACCGCGCTGAAGCAGGCGGCCGAGGGCATGGCCGAGCGGATCAAGGGCTGATGGCCTCCGCAGCCGGGATTGGGCGCCGGCCCTATGAGGGGCGCTGGGACGGGCTGTGGCTGCTCGGGCCGCTGCTGCTGTTCCTGGCGCTCCTGCTTGGCTTCCCGGCCGTCGCCAACCTGGTCTACAGCCTCAGCGAGGTGCGCTTCACCGGGCTGTGGTCGCCGCGCTGGGTCGGGCTCGACAACTACGCGACGGTGCTGGCCGACCCGGCCTTCTGGGGCGCGGTCGGCTTCTCCGCCCGCTTCGCCGTGGTGGTCACCGTGGCGCAGCTGCTGCTCGGCTTCGCCCTGGTGCTGGCGCTCGACCCGCTGATCGCGAAGCGGCGCTGGCTGATGGCGTTCCTCTTGCTGCCGATGATGGTGTCGCCGGCCCTGCTGGGCGTGATGTACCGGCTGATGCTGAACGACTTCGTCGGCGTCATCCCGCAATATCTGCAGCTGGTCGGCTTCAGCGGCAACCTGCTGGACGCCGACTGGGCCTTCACCACCGTCGCGGTGATCGAGGTGCTGCAATGGACGCCCTTCGCGGTCCTGGCGCTCCTGACCGCCTATCAGGCGATCCCGGGCGAGCTGGTGGAGGCGGCGCGGATCGACGGCGCCGGCTCGTGGTCGGTGTTCCGCCGCATCACCCTGCCGCTGATGGTGCCGGCGCTGGCGATCACCGGCTTCATCCGCTTCATCGACAGCTTCCGGGTGTTCGACCACATCTATGTGCTGACCGGCGGCGGCCCGGGCACGCTGACCCAGAGCCTGTCGATCTACATCTACCGCACCTTCTTCCAGCAGGAGCGGATCGGCCCCGCCGTCGCCGCCTCGATGCTGCTGCTCCTGGCCTCGATCGTGGTGCTGCGCCTGCTGATGGCGCAGATGCTGCGGGGATCGCGGGGATGACGCGCCTCGTCGCCGGGCTGCGCTGGGTGGTGTTCCTGCTCGCGGTCCTGATCCTCAACATCCCGGTCATCGTCACGCTGCTGACCTCGCTGAAGACCACGCTCGACATCAACGCCTATCCGCCGGTCTGGCTGTTCGCACCGACGCTGGAGCACTACGGCACGGTGCTGACCGACCCGGCGCTGGACTTCCCGCGCTACCTCATGAACTCGACCGTCATCGCCCTGGGCGGCACGGTGCTGGCCCTCGGCCTCGGCGTCCCGGCCGCCTATGCCATGGCGAAGCTGGGGAAGGGGACGACGACGATCCTGCCGGTGGTCACCAACCTCCGCGCCCTGCCGCTGGTGATCTTCGCCATCCCCTTCTACCTGCTGTACCAGGCGCTCGGGCTGCTCGACACCCGGCTCGGCCTCGCCCTGATCTCCTGCATCATCAACCTGCCGCTGGCGCTGATCCTGCTGGTCGGCTTCCTGCAGGATTTGCCGCAGGAGATCGAGGAGGCGGCGCGGGTCGACGGCGCCTCCACCTTCGCCGTGCTGCGCCACATCGTGCTGCCACTGGCCCGGCCGGTGCTGGTGGCGGTCGCCATCCTCAGCTTCATCTACAGCTGGAACGAGTTCCTGTTCGGCCTGATCCTGTCCACCCGCAACGCCGTGCCGGTGACGGTCGGCGCCACCTTCTTCATCACCTCCTGGGGCGTGAAATGGGGCGCCACCGCGGCGGCGATGATGCTCAGCGTGCTGCCGCCGCTCTTGCTCGGCCTGGTCAGCTACCGCTATCTCGGCCGGGCGATGCTGGCCGGGGCAGTTAAGGGGTAGGATAGGGCCATGAGCGAGACCTCGACCCTCGGGCGCAAGGTGCTGGCCAGCCTGCGGGCGGCCAATCCCGGCCTGTCGCCGGCCCTCGGCCGGATCGGCGACTATGTGCTCGAAGGGCCGGAGCGGGTGCTGTCGCAGACCGTGACCGAGCTGGCCGAGGCCTCCGGCTCCTCCGAGGCCTCGGTGATCCGCTTCTGCCGCGAGCAGGGCTTTCCCAGCTTCCAGGGCTTCAAGCTGGCGCTGGCCACCGAACTGGCTTCGGCCCAGCCGGCGCGGGCGGAGGAGGCGGGGCGGCACGCGCTGTTCCGCATCGTCGACCGCGCCGTCGACGCGCTGCGCCAGACCGAGGACCTTTTGGACCCGGCGGCGGTGGAATCGGTGGCCGACCGCCTCCGGGCCGCGCGCCGCGTGCTGGTGTTCGGCGTCGGCGCCTCGGCCATCACTGCCCGCTACGCCCAGTACAAGCTGGCCCGGGTCGGGCTGCAGGCGGTGGCGCATGACGACCCGCACATGGCGGCGATGGCGACCGCTTCGCTGGGCGAAGGCGACGTGGCGCTGGCCGTCTCCAGCTCCGGCTCCACCCTCGACGTCGTCCGCGCCGCGACGCTGGCGAAGGAGGCCGGGGCCTTCCTGGCGGCGATCACCAACCGCACCAAGAGCCCGCTGACCGCCCTGGCCGATATGGTGCTGCTGGCCTCGGCGCCGGAGACACCGCTGACCGGCGGCGCGCTGGCATCGAAGATCAGCCAGCTGGTGATCGTCGACATGCTGTTCGAGACCATCGCCGACCGTGACCCCGCCGCCCGCGACGCCATCCGCCGCACGGCGCAGGCCGTGACCGACCGTGGGTATTGAGCCGGCCGTCACCGTCGTCGATCTCGGCGGTACCAAGATCGCCGCGGCGCGGGTGGCCGGGGCCAAAGTGCTGGAACGCCGCCAGGCGCCCACCCCACGCGACGGTAAATTCGAGAGCCTGGTCGAGGCCGTCGCCGCGCTGGTCGCCGGCTGGGCCGACGGGCCGGTCGGCATCGCCACCACCGGCCTGGTGCGGGACGGCAGGCTCTCCGCCACCAATCCCGGCACCCTGCCGGTGCCGCCGGACTCGCCTCTGGTGGCGGCGCTGCAGGACCGGCTCGGCGTGCCGGTGCGGGCGGTGAACGACGCCCAGGCGGCGGCGTGGGGCGAGTACCGCCACGGCGCCGCGCAAGGTGTCGGCTCGATGGTGTTCCTGACTGTCTCGACCGGCGTCGGCGGCGGGCTGGTGCTGGATGGGCAACTGCGGGTCGGGCCGGGCGGCCTGGCCGGCCATCTCGGCCATGTCGTGGCGGTGCCGGACGGGCCGCTCTGCGGCTGCGGAAGGCGCGGCTGCGTTGAAGCCGTGGCCTCCGGCCGGGCCCTCGCCGCCACGGCGACCGAGGCGTTCGGAGAGCCGATGGACGCGCCGACCCTGTTCCGCCGGACCGATCCGGCGGCGGCGGCGCTGATCGACCGCGCCGCCGCCGCCATCGCCCGGCTGCTGGCCGACCTGAAGGCGGCGCTGGACCTCGACCTCGCGGTGATCGGCGGCGGCGTCGGCCTGGCCGACGGCTTCCTCGGCCGGGTCGACCATGCGCTGGCGGCCGAGCCGCGGCAGTTCCGCCTGCCGCTGCGCCCGGCCGCCCTGGGTCACGATGCAGGGCTGATCGGCATGGCCGACCTGCTGCAGGCCGGCCAGCCCCGCTGAGCCTTCGTCACGCCGCGGCCGTTGCCGTCCGCGGCCGGATGCCGAGCACGATCATAACCGCGGCCAGCAGCAGCACGAAGCCGGCGCCGGTGAACACGCCGAGCGCGCCGCTGACGTCGAAGATGGCGCCGCCGGCCGCGGCCCCGGTCGCGATCGCCAGCTGCACCGCCGCCACCAGCAGGCCGCCGGCGCTCTCCGCCTCGTCGGGGACGGTGCGGGTCAGCCAGGTCGACCAGGCCACCGGCACCGCGCCGAAGGCCACGCCCCACAGCGCCACCATCGCCGTGTTCGCCACCGGCGCGCCGCCGCCCACCGCCACCAGGCCGAGGCCGAGGATGCCCATGGTCAGCGGCATCAGCATCATGGTCAGCCGCATGCTGCGTTCGAGCAGCACGCCGCCCAGGAAGGTGCCCAGGAAATTGGCGATGCCGAAGCCCAGCAGGATGCCCGACACGCCGGTGATGCCGACGCCGGTCACCGTCTCCAGGAACGGCCGGATATAGGTGAAGAAGGCGAAATGCCCGGTGAACACCAGCAGCACGGCCAGCATGCCGAAGCCGACCTGCGGCCGGGCCAGCACCTCGACCAGGGTGCGCAGCCGTGTCGTCCCGCTCGGCGCCATCCGCGGCAGCGTCGCGAACTGCACCGCCAGGGCCAGCAGCCCCAAGCCCGCGGCGATCACGAACACGCCGCGCCAGCCGATGATGTCGCCGAAATAGCTGCCCAGCGGCGCGGCCGCGACCGTGGCGGCCGAGACGCCGCTGAACAGCAGCGACAGGGCGCGCGGCACCAGCGCCTCCGGCACCAGCCGCATCACCGTCGCCGCCGACATGGTCCAGAAGCCGCCCAGCGCCACGCCCAGCAGCACCCGCGCCAGCAGCAGCGCCGGCAGACCGGGGGCGAAGGCGACCAGCAGGTTCGACACCGTCAGCAGGACCGAGAAGGCCAGCAGCACGTAGCGCCGGTCGAGCCGCCGGGTCGCGGCGGAGACCAGCAGGCTGGTCACCAGCGCCACCACCGCGGTCGCCGTCACCGCCTGGCCGGCCAGACCCTCGCTGACATGCAGATCCGCCGCCATCGGCGTCAGCAGGCTGGCCGGCAGGAACTCCGCCGTCACCAGCCCGAACACGCCGAGCGTCATCGAAAAGACCGCGCCCCAGGCCGGCCCCTCCCGCGCCGGCGCCGCGCCCGTCCGCTGTGTTCCCTCGATCATGGGGACCATCCTTCGAAGAGAGGTTTTGATGCAGTGCAGCAGAAGGTAGGATGGACTCGCCGGACGATCCATGTCAGACACTCCGGAATGTTTGATCGTCCGTCCGAATCGCGATCCGAACAGCCGGCCCCCCGGCAGCCCCCGCCGCGGCCCGCCGGCGACCTGGTCAGCGAGCTGCTGCTGGGCATGCGCCTGTTTGGGGTGCAGTACCGTCGGATCGCGATGGCGCCGCCCTTCGGCCTCGGCTTCGGCACGGTGGAGAACCGGGCCCAGTTCCACTTCGTTGCCCGCGGGCCGGTGGTGCTGCGCACGGCCGACGGGACGCTCCACACCCTCAATTCCGGCGATGCCGTGCTGCTGCCGCGTGGCGGCCCGCACGAGCTGCTCTCCGCGCCCGACCAGGCCAGCCGCGACATCTCGACCTTCGAGGGCGAGACGCTGTGCCAGAGCGTCCGCATCATCCGCGCCTGCCCGGAGGGCTGCGACCCGGGCTCGGGCGCGCTGATCTTCAGCGGCTGCATGGAGTTCGACCTCGGCGGCATGCACCCGCTGGTGGCGCTGATGCCGGAGGTGATGCTGGTCGGCACGCTGCTGAACCGCTACCCCGAGATCCTGCCGATGCTGGAGGCGATGGCGCGCGAGGCCTGCGACGAGCGCGCCGGCTTCGCCGCGATCCTGGCGCGGCTGGCCGACGTCGTCTCCGCCTCCATCGTCCGCGGCTGGGTCGAGTGCGGCTGCGGCGAGGCCAAGGGCTGGATCGAGGCGCTGCGCGACCCGCGTCTCGGCCGCGTCATCGCCGCCATGCACCGCGACCCCGGCCGCGACTGGACGGTGGCCGAGCTGGCGGCGGAGATGGGGGCGTCACGCTCGGTCTTCGCCGAGCGCTTCCTGGCGGTCACCGGCCTGACCCCGCTGCGCTATGTCGCCGACCTGCGGATGCGCTTGGCCGCGCAATGGATCGGCCGCGACCGGATGCCGATCGAGGCCGCGGCCCATCGCCTCGGCTACGGCTCGCAGGCCGCGTTCAGCCGGGCCTTCAAGCGGGTGATCGGCCGGCCGCCCGGGGCGGTCCGCGCCGCCCCTGCCAACGGTCAGACGTTAGAGCTGTAGATCGCGTCGATCACCGCGTCGGTGACCTGCTGCGTGGTGGCCGTGCCGCCGACATCCGGGGTCAGGATCCCGGCCGCGGTCACCCGCTCGACCGCGCGCATCAGCCGCCCGGCGGCCTCGGCCTCGCCGAGATGCTCCAGCATCTGCGCCGCCGTCCAGAAGCTGGCCACCGGGTTGGCGATGCCCTTGCCGGTGATGTCGAAGGCCGAGCCGTGGATCGGCTCGAACATCGACGGGAAGCGCCGCTCGGGATCGATGTTGGCGGTCGGCGCCACGCCCAGGCTGCCGGCCAGGGCGCCGGCCAGGTCGGACAGGATGTCGGCATGCAGGTTGGTGGCGACGATGGTGTCGAGGCTCTGCGGCTTCAGCGTCATCCGGACCGTCATGGCGTCGACCAGCATCTTGTCCCAGGTCACGTCCGGGAACTCCCGCGCCACCTCGGCCGCGATCTCGTCCCACATCACCATGCCGTGACGCTGGGCGTTCGACTTGGTGACGACGGTCAGCAGCTTGCGCGGCCGCGCCTGCGCCAGGCGGAAGGCATAGCGCATGATCCGGCTGACCCCGACCCGGGTGAAGATCGCGACCTCGGTGCCGACTTCCTCCGGCAGGCCGCGATGGGCGCGCCCGCCATGGCCGGAATACTCGCCCTCTGAGTTCTCGCGCACGATCACCCAGTCCAGGTCGCCGGGCCCGGCATGGCGCAGCGGCGAGGTGATGCCGGGCAGAATCCGGGTCGGCCGGACATTGGCGTACTGGTCGAAGCCCTGGCAGATCGGCAGCCGCAGCCCCCACAGCGTGATGTGGTCCGGTACGTCCGGCGCGCCGACCGCGCCGAAATAGATCGCGTCGAACGGCTTCAGCACCGCCAGCCCATCCGCCGGCATCATCGCGCCATGCCGCTTGTAGTAGTCCGAACCCCAGTCGAAGCTGGTGACCGTGAAGCGGACATCGCCGAGCCGCTGCTGCAGCGCCTCCAGCACTTTGATGCCGGCCCCGATCACCTCGGGGCCGATGCCGTCGGCGGGGATGGCGGCGATCGAATGGCTGCGCATGAATGGGTCTCCGGAGGCTGCAAGCCGCCCCATCCTTGCCCAACGGACGCGTTCCGGCCAGCGCTGCGGCGATCGGTGAGAGTGGACTCCGGGATCCGCTTCATTGGCAGGGCCGCGGTGACTCAGGGTGTCGCTCTTTGTGTCTGGGCTGTGCCGAATAAATTAAGGATTTTATTCATATTTCTCTATATATGAAAATATTGATTCACCGGCGTCATACAAAATACGATGTATGTGAGAGTGAGTGAGGCAAATATATTTAAAAGTACCGGCGACTTCGTCAAGTATTGCTATAGATGAAGTGTCAGGGCCGACAATGCCTCCCGAGGATTTGCGGCGATTCCACCATGGAGGCAGTTCATGTCACGACTGGACATCTCGGCGATCTGTGATCGCATCGCCGTACAGGCGCCCTATTTCGCCTTTGGCGAACTGGAGGGCGTGCCGGATGGTGCCGTCCGCGGCGTCTTCTCCTCGGAACAGGCGAACGGCTATGAGCGCGGGCCGGTCGCCTCGGCCGAGATCGGGCGGCATCTTGCCATTCTCGGCTCCTGTGCTGCCGTGGCCGGGGGCGCGACGGAGCGTATCTACTATCTCGCGACCAGGGCCCGCTTCAGCACGCTCGACGGCGTCCAGCCCCAGGGAGCGGGGCGGACCTTCGCAGCGACCGCCGAGAAGCTGGGACAGGACCGGCGCTCCCTCACGGCGCAGGCGATCGTGTCGGATGGTAAGCCCTTCGCCCATCTGCGCTGCGAATACCAGGCTCTGCCGGAACGCGTGTTCGCGCGGCTGTTCCAGGAGTATCGGGCCGAGGACGCCACCCTCTCGGGAGATTCTCCCTACCGGGAGCCGATTCCGCTGGCGTTCGACGAGCCGCGGGCATTGTCGCTGGCGGCGCACAGCCGACCCCTGGCGCCGGCCCGGTGCGCCGGTCATTTTCTCGGCTACCCGGCATGGCCGGTCGCGATCCTCGCGGAAACCATCTCCCAGGTGACGAGCCGTCTCCTGCACCACATCCTGGGCCGGGAAACCGACTATTCCGTGGTCCGGACCGACATCGCGGCCCTCAGGCTCGTCCCCGCAGCCACGCCACTGTCCTTTCACGTCGACTGCCTTTCGGCCTCGCGCGCCCTCTCGCATTATGTCTTTTCCGCGCGGGTGACGCGGGGCGAGGAGGTCGTTGCCACTCTGGATACGGAGCTGCACGTCTAGGGAGCCCCGACGGGCGAAAATCGGCGCGATCCGCCGCTGCGGGCTGGAAGAGAGATCGGGGCGGGTGCATGACGTCGCTGGCGGCGCCGTGCGTTATAGCTGAAAGTGATGCCGGTCGGCGTTGATGGTATGATGATCGTGCCATCACCGATCGGGCCGATAAATCCGCGGCCCAGGCAGGAGTTCATCTGGTGCGGGATTCGGCCGAACCCATCGTCCGCCGGAAGCTGTGGCACGAGGTCTTCGATCGCCTCCGGTCGATGATCACCCGCGGCGAGCTGGCCCCGGGCGACGCCATGCCGTCGGAGCGCGACCTGATGGACCGCTTCGGCGTCGGCCGCCCGGCGATCCGCGAGGCGATGCAGGCCCTGGCCAATATGGGCCTGATCACCATCAGCCATGGCGAGCGCGCCCGGGTGCGGCAGCTGACGGCGAAGTCGCTGTTCCAGCAGGTCGACCTGTCCGCCCAGTTCCTGCTCTCCGCCTCGCCGGACAGCCTCGAGCATCTGAAGCAGGCGCGCCGCTTCTTCGAGCGCGGCATGGTGCGCGAGGCGGCGGAGAGGGCGACGGCGGAGGATGTCGCGCGGCTGGAGGAGACGCTGCGGGAGCAGGGCGGCAAGCTCGACGACCCGGCCGGCTTCATCGCCGCCGACATGCGCTTCCACAGCCGGATCGCGGCGATCTCCGGCAATCCGATCTTCGAGGCGGTCAGCGAGGCCATGCTGGGCTGGCTGCGCGAATACCACACCGAGATGCTGATCTGGACCGGCAAGCAGAACGTCACCTTGGCCGAACACCGCGAGATCCTCGACCACATCCGCCGGCACGACCCGGACTCGGCCGAGGCGGCGATGATCCGCCACCTCGACCGCTCGGCGGTGCTGTACGCGCATCATGGGTGAGGGGGAAGGTAGCTGGAAATCCGCCTCGCAGGCGTCCGAAGCGGTCCGGAAAGGTAGGCAGGGGCGGCTGCTAAGGGCGGAAAGCGGAAGTCAACGAGGTGCGTTAGCGAGGGCGCCGCTCCTCCCATCGCGCCAACTGTGCCCCAAGCTGACGAAAACCATAGCCAACCAGTGCCAGGAGGACGCCGACAGGTAAAAGGAGCGCAGTTTGATCATAGCGGACAAGCAAAGACAGCCCTCCAAGAATGGCGCCCAAAATGCAGCCTCCCATATAAAAGGTGGAAAAATAGTACACAAATCGAAAAAACCATACCGGTAGCTTTTCTTATAGGTCCAGCCGTGTCTTTTTTTCGATAGACTAAATACGCTATTCCGTGAAGCAGCGCCAGAGCTACAACAGTCTTTATTGCGAATTCTAGCATGACATTTAAGCAGATGGGGTGATCGGAAAATGCGATGCGATCCTATCGCGAAATGGGCAGGTTTGCGAATGGTCGGAACGATCGGCCGGGGCTTGCCCGGCGGATCGGCGGATCGGAAGGTTTCCTGGACGGCGACCCAGCGGCCCCCAACGCCTTAGCGTTTTCTTCGGTTTTGGCGTAAAATCGTATTATGAGCGAAACCCAGACCCTGTTCGCGGCCCTGCGGCAGCTAGCCGACGGCGAGGCCGCGGCGGCGGTGGAGCGGCTGGTGCAGGACGGGCCGGACCGCGCGCTCAGCCGCGTCAACGTCTTCGACTTTGCCGCCCAGGCCGGGATCGACGTCGAACGCGCCATCGCGGTGTTCCTGCATGCCGCGCGCCTCGGGCTGTTCGAGCTGTCCTGGAACGTGCTCTGCCCCGGCTGCGGCGGCGTCCTCGACGCCGGCGCCACGCTGAAGACCCTGGACCGCGACGAGTATCATTGCGGCCTCTGCGCCGCCGGCTACGAGCCCACGCTCGACGAGATGGTGGAGGTGGCCTTCACCGTCAGCCCGCGGGTGCGCCGGATCGGCGCCCACGACCCCGACACGCTGCCGCCGGTGGAATATTGCCGCCAGCTGTTCTGGGGATCCGGCGTCGACCTGCCGCCGAATTTCGAGCAACTGATCGAGGACATCACGCTCGATTTCGTCGAATTGCCGCCCGGCGACAAGGCGCTGCTGTCGCTGCAACTCCCGGCGGAGTTCCTGATCGTCTTCGACCCGGTGAGCCACGCGACGCAGTTCCTCGACGTCAAGGGCGAGCCCACCCGCGATCGCCAGTCGCTCAGCTTCATCATCGATCCGATGCATCGGGCGAACGAGACCATCACGCTGCGGCCCGGCCCGCTGCGGCTCTCGGTCGAGAACCGCACCAGCCGCCGGGTGCTGGCAGGGGTGTGGATCGCCGGGCACGCCCTGCATGAGCTCCTGGGCCGGCGCAAGCCGTTCCTGACCGCCAAGCGCCTGCTCACCAACCAGACATTCCGCGACATCTACCGGACCGACACGCTCGATGTCGACCAGCGGCTCAAGATCACCAGCATGACGTTCCTGTTCACCGACCTCAAAGGGTCGACGGCGCTGTATGAGCGCGTCGGCGACCTGGCGGCGTTCGATCTGGTGCGCGCCCATTTCCGCCTGCTGCACGAGATCGTCGCGGCCGAGGCCGGCGCCGTGGTCAAGACCATCGGCGACGCGGTGATGGCCACCTTCCCGACCCCCGACCGCGCCGTGGCCGCAGCGCTGCGCATGCGCGACGCCATGGGCCGCCTCAACGACTCGCATGCGAACGAAGACTTGGTGCTCAAGATCGGCATCCATGAAGGGCCGTGCCTCGCGGTCGCGCTGAACGAGCGGCAGGATTATTTCGGCCAGACCGTCAACATCGCCGCCCGCGTGCAGGCCCTGGTGAACTCGCGCGCCATCTTCGCGACGGAATCGGTGGTGACGGATACCGACACCGCCAGGCTGCTGCAGACCAGCGGGATCGAGCCGGTCGCCCAGCGCCACACGCTGCGCGGCATCGAGGCCGAGGTGACCCTCTACGAGATCCCATAGCGCGACTACCAGTCCGGCGCGATCTCGACCAATGGCTGATCCGGGCGGGCGAGGTCCGCGGCGGGCGGTCAGCGGCCGTCAGGCAGTGCAGCGCCAAGGAATTCGGATTCCAGCCGCTCAGCTTTGCGCAGCAGCTCGCGGCTCGCGTCCAGCATTGCTCGGCTGCGCGCGATATCCCGCGCAAGCATCCTCACTTCCGCGCGAGAATGCCGGATCAGCACTCGCGAGATCCGAAGACGGCCACTGGCACTCGAAATGGCGTCGGCCATCACACTGCCCATCGCGTGAGTGCTAGACGGTCTAGATGGCGGACAGTTATGCCTGTCGTCGAAGTTATTCATCCTAATCTGTTAAAGATTTGGAGATCCGGGCAATAAATTTGCGGCTATAGACAATGGTCTCGCGACTGCGCGCAATGAGTTCTGCGCTGATGTTTTGCAGTTCGGTGGATCGGATGCGCTTCTGGCTAGATGCTCTTATGGCTTCCAGAACCATGTCATCCCAGTGAAACCGGTCGCGCATCGCGCACTCCACAGCCGATCAGGCGGGAGCGTGCGTCCACTCCGACAGTGAGTGACCAAGTCTCTCAGTCGCCAACGCCCAGAGGTCGTTGCTGACGATGCTTAGCAAGGTATGTCGATCCGACCGTTGTTCAAGCCGGCACGAGAATGAGCCGCTTCTCGTCGGATCCGGCCCGCGAGTCCCTTCACCCGTCGAGCAGCGCCTGCACCGCCTGCCGCAGGGCGGGCTGGGACAGCGGTTTGCGCAGCACGGCCGCGGCCGGCATGTGCTCGATCTGGTGGTCCGAATAGGCGGTCATGAAGCAGAACGGGATCCGCCGCCGCCACAGGATCTCGACTACCGGATAGACCCGCTGCCCGCGGCGCAGCCGCACGTCGAGCAGCGCGCCGTCGAGCCGTTGCGTCTCGGCCAATCCGATCGCCGCCTCGAGCGTTCCCACCGGGCCGACCGGGTCCAGGCCCATGGCATGGATCGACTGCGCCACGTCGTCGGCCAGCAGCAACTCGTCCTCGACGACCAGAATCCGCTTTGGCGCGCCGTCGCGGGGAGCCGGCCACGACCGGCTTATGCTGGAGGCAGGACTGGATGGTCCCAGGATAAATGTCCCAAGATGCATCTGCCGAAACCTCCCAATATTCACAAATGTTAATATCGGAGACGCCGAAATATCCTAGCGCGAAGAGCGATCCGCCGGAAGGAATTTGTGAACAGGTCCGTCGCTCGGGGCAAGCGGCGAGACGGAATATTTCAAAGGCGGGGCGGTGATGGCTTAGGGAATGTGGCTTCTGCTTTCTGCGACGGAGGGAGGGTGGACGAGCCGGGTGATGCACTGCTCCAGCTCCGCCTGGTCGAACGGCTTGCGCAGCAGCATCTCGCCGGCGCAGTCCGGATCGATCTCGGTGTCGCGATATGCCGTCGTCAGCACCAGCGGGACGCGGCGGCGACCGAGAATCTTGACGACCGGGTAGACTCGCTCGCCGTGCTGCAGATGGACGTCGAGGATGGCGGCCGACAGGGCCTCGCTCTCGGCCAGCCGCATGGCCTCTGCCAGATCGCCGATCGGGCCGACGACCTCATGGCCCAGATTCCGGACGGTTTCCTCGATCAGCAGAGCGACGAGGAACTCATCCTCGACGATCAGGATCCGGACGGGTTCGGCGGAGGGGGGCATCTCGGCACCTCCGATTTGCAATTGACCTCAACTTGGCAACAGGTCGAAACGGTATAATGTCGCTTCGTGCCGCACGTTCGGCCGGGCGATAGGGGATTCCCGCATGGCCGGATCATGGCTTCCGGCCAACGCCCGAACGGAGATCGAAGCGTGCTGACCCGCGCCAAACCCACAGCTGCCGGCCGGACTGACCGCCGCTCACCATCCCGGAAAGCATCTGCGCGTCCGAAGCAGGCCGCAAGCTCTTCCTCCTCGGCGCCGGCGCGGCTGATCGTGGCGATGGGCGCGTCGGCCGGCGGGCTGGAGGCGTTCGAACGCTTCTTCCTGAGCATGCCGTCGGACAGCGGCATGATGTTCGTGCTGGTGACCCATCTCGATGCCCATCACAAGAGCGCGATGGCCGAGCTGGTGGCCCGGTTCACGCGCATGCAGGTGGTCGAGATCACCGACGGGATGACTATTGTGGAGAACCGCGTCCACGTCATCCCGCCGAACACGATGTTGAGCATGCGGGGAGACATGTTCCACATCGAGACGCCGCGCAGCCACAGCTCCACGATCGACGGTTTCTTCCACTCGGTGGCGGAGCAGCACGGCGAACACGCTGCGGGGATCATTCTGTCCGGCAGCGGCAGCGACGGTTCGGTCGGGCTGAAGGCAATCAAGGAAGCCGGGGGCCTGACCTTGGTCCAGTCCGGCGAGACCTCACGCTACGACGGCATGCCGCGCAGCGCCATCGCCACCGGCCTGGTCGATTTCGTGCTGCCGGTCGAGGAGATGCCGGCGCAGTTGTTGCAATTCGCCAAAAACCAGGCGCGCCTGAAGAGCGAGGGGGCGGCACCGCTGCGCCAGGAGGTACGCCGGCATCTGGTGAAGATCTTTACCCTGCTGCGCGCCAGCACCGGCCATGATTTCAGCCAGTACAAGAACAACACCTTCATCCGGCGGGTCCATCGCCGCATGCAGGTGCTTCAGGTCGCGACCACGGCCGACTATGTCGAGCTGCTGCGCAAGGAGCCGCAGGAGGTCGAGGCGCTGTTCCGCGACCTCCTGATCGGGGTCACCCATTTCTTCCGTGATGCCAAGGCGTTCGAGGTGCTGGAGCGCGAGATCGTCCCCAAGCTGCTGCAGGGCAGGCGCCCCGACGACCAGGTCCGGATCTGGGTCCCCGGCTGTGCCACGGGGGAGGAGGCGTATTCGATCGCCATCCTGCTGCGCGAGCGGATGGCCGAGAACGATGTCACGCTCAAGGTCCAGATCTTCGCCACGGATATCGACGATCACGCGCTGACCATGGCCCGCAGCGGCGTCTATCCAGAGTCGATCAGCCGCGACGTCGCGCCCGAGCGTCTGGAGCGCTTCTTCATCAAGGATGGCGCCAACTACCGGGTGGCAAAAGACATCCGCGAAATGTGCATCTTCTCGGTGCACAACGTGATCAAGGACGCGCCGTTCTCTAAGCTCGACCTGATCTCCTGCCGCAACCTGCTGATCTACCTGGATGCGGTGCTGCAGAACCGGGTCCTGCTGCTGTTCCATTTCGGCCTGCGGCAGCGCGGCTATCTGTTCCTGGGGCCGTCGGAGAACATCACCCAGCACCCCAAACTGTTCAGCAAGATCGACAGCCGATACCGTCTGTTCAAGGCGCGGGCCGTGGAGACGGAGCGGCCGACAGTCGAGTTCCCGCTGACCACTTCAATCTACCGCAACCATCTGGATCTGGAGCGGCCGGCGGGCACGCCCCCGATGATCAAGGATACGATCAGCCGGCGGGCGCAACGCGTCGTCGACGGCTACGCCCCGGCCTGCTTCGTGGTCGACGAGCATTACGAGATCCTGCACTTCTCCGGCCGAACCGGCCGCTATCTGCAGCCGTCGCCCGGCGTCGCCAGCCTGAATCTGTTCAGCATCATCGAGGCCGGCCTGCGACCGGATCTGCGCACCGTCATCCACCAGGCCTTCGCCGACGGCCAGCGCACCGTCCGCGAGAACGTCTCGCTGCCGGTCGACGGCGGCTTCCAGTCGATCAACCTGATCGCCGAGCCGCTGGCGACGGGCGAGGCCGACCCCAAGCTGTGCGTGGTGGTGGTGCAGGAGGTCGGCACGCTCAAGCCGCTCGGCACCTCACGCGCCGAGGCGGCCTCGGACGTCCAGAAGGACGAGATCATCCGGCACCTGGAATCGGAGTTGATCGCGACGCGCGAGCGGCTGCAGACGACGATCGAGGAGCTCGAGACCTCGAACGAGGAGATGAAGTCCTCGAACGAGGAGTTCCAGTCGGTCAACGAGGAACTGCAATCCGCCAATGAGGAGCTGGAAACCTCGAAGGAGGAGCTGCAGTCCGTCAATGAGGAGCTGGAAACGGTCAACGCCGAGCTCAACTCCAAGATCGAGAGCCTCGACCGGGCGATCAGCGACCGCAAGAACCTGCTGGAAAGCACCCAGATCGCGACGCTGTTCCTGGACAACAACCTGCGGGTGCGCAGCTTCACCCCGGCGATCACCGAGATCTTCCATCTGATCGAGAGCGACTACGGCCGGCCGATCACCGACATCGTCACCCGCCTGTCCTACGAGGCGCTGTCGCGCGACGTCAGCCGGGTGCTGCGCACCCTGACCCGGCTGGAGCAGGAGGTGGGGCTGACGGATGGCTCGGCCAGCTACATCATGCGCATCCTGCCGTACCGCACTGTCGACAATGTCATCGGCGGCGTCGTCATCACCTTCATCGATATCTCCGAGCGCAAGCGCAACGAAGAGTCGCTGGCCCGGCTGGCCGCGATCATCGCCAATTCGCAGGAAGCGATCATCGGCATGACGCCGGATGGCACGATCACCAGCTGGAATATCGGCGCCGAGCGGATGTACGGCTATTCGGCGGAGGAGGCGATCGGCCGCTCGCTGTCGCTGCTGTCGGTCACCAACCGTCCGGCCGAGCTGCGGCAGATCCTGGACCGGCTGAAGCGCCCGCCCATCCAGCCGAGCGTGGTCGAGACCGAAAGGCTGACCAAGGATGGGCGGCGGATCTTCGTCTCCTTCACCGCGTCGCCGATCCGCAATGCCACCGGCCGGCTGACCGCGGTGGCGGTGGTCGAGCGTGACACCACCGAACGCCGGCGGGCGGAGGAGCGACAGCAGTTGCTGCTGGCAGAGCTGAACCACCGGGTCAAGAACACCCTGGCCAGCGTGCTGTCGATCGCCGGCCGCACCCGGCAGTCGAGCGGATCGCTCGAGGAGTTCAGCCGCTCCTTCGAGGGTCGGGTCCAGTCGCTTGCCAATGCGCATGAGCTGCTGGCGGAGAATGTCTGGGCGGGCGCCGACCTGCGCCAGATCGTGCTGGGCGAGCTGGAGCCGTATCACGAGGGCAAGGACCCGCCGGTGCTGTCGGGCGGGGAGATCTTCCTGCCAGCCCGTGCGGCCCTGATCTTCGCCATGGCGGTGCATGAGCTGGTGACCAACGCCTCGAAATACGGGGCACTGTCCATCCCGGGGGGGGGTGGTCAAGGTCGGCTGGCGCGTGGTCAGGAGCGCCGCCGCCCCGTATTTGTGCTTCGACTGGTCCGAGCGTGGCGGTCCGAGGGTCGAGCAGCCGGCCCGCGAGGGCTTCGGACTGAGCTTCGTCAAGCGCAGCATTGCCTACGAGCTGCACGGGAGCGCCGAGCTGACCTTCAAGCCAGCCGGGCTGCAGTGCCGGATCGAGGTGCCGATGACCGAGCTGCGCCGCGACCCGGACCGCGCGCCCGGCTGATCTCAGGGAACGCCCGCTCCTCCGCTCCCTGTTGTCCAGAGATCAGCCCCGTCGCCGGAAGGAACGGGTATGCCCCATCATGACATCGTGGCGATCGGCGCGTCGGCCGGCGGGCTGGCCGCGCTGAAGCGCATCGTCGCCGGGCTGCCAGCCGCACGATGGCACGGCCGCGGTTTCGCGTGTGCGTGATCGGCGCTGGCCGGGACCTGCGAAGTCGGCGATCACCCGGCCCTCGACAGTCTCTCCGGTTTGATTGAACTTGGCTTGAATTGAGTATCCCAAATTGCGGTCCCCTATAGATCGGGCGATACTTTGGTTATATTCATGCTCAAATTCGTTGGCCTCCAAGACTTGTCGGAAACATGCGAGCGCAGGCACGTCATCGACACCTTCCATTCGGCCCTGATCGGCTGCTGCCTGACCGAGTGACCTTGGCCCCGAAATCAGCCGAGCGGGCTCGCATCCTGGTCGTAGAGGACGACTTTGCGCAGGCTGACCAGATGAGCGATGCCATCCACGCCAGGGGGGCTGGAGGTGGTTGGCCCGGTCGGCAGTCTGGATGCCGCGATCGAGCTTACAACTTCGGAGGTCCTTCGGGGGGCCTTGCTCGATGTTCGCTTGCAGCGTGGACTCCGGGTCTTTCCAGTGGTCGAAATTCTATGGCGCAGGCGAATACCCTTCTGCTTCATCACCGCCCACGCTGAGGATCATATCAGCGCAATGCCGACGGCTGTCGTCCTCCACAAGCCGGTGTCCTTGGGTGCTCTTCACTCTGCCATCAGCATGTTTCTGGAGGCGTAGGGGCCGGCTGCCCGCTCAAGGTTCATGCGAGTGTCGGCCTGCTGTCGTTGGATCGGACGACAAACCCGGACATCAATCCCGCCACAACGAGCCCCAAGCCCGTTACCCCTGCCTGTCACTCTTGCAGTGGGTCAGTCACCTTTCCAGAGTGGCAAGGCGCTGAACCAGGGCATGTTGAGTTTCAATGAAGTTTTTCAAAACTCTATTGGCGTTAAGCAGGCTGCCGTCTTCCCTGAGCAGGCGATCGACAATACTTTTCTGTTTTTCGATCAGAATTCTGCCCTTTTCGATCTTGATTTTTAGAAGATCTATCTGTTCCCGTCTTTCGCCATACTTATTTTCCTCTTCTATGAGCAAGCGAAGCAGGACGCTGCGGATATCGGCATGATCCTCCATCAGGAGGCGCGAATGGAAATTGTCGATATTCCGTTGGTAAGCATGTTTCTCGGAACTCATCAAAGGCCCTTCCTTGTCGTCAAATGACGAATGTCTGGTGAGAGATATCTATCTGACAATAACAAGACCGCACGAGCGCGCGCTCGCCAGGAGAGTGTTGTGGATCTCTCGAATTCATCAAGGCTTTTTCAGCCCATTTCGACCGTGAGCGAGCGGCTCTCTCATCGCCACCGCCTGAGAATCCTTGAAAACGATGGCCACAAGATAAAGTCGTCCCGAGTGATGATCAAGCATACGGGTCCGGTCGTAGCCATGGGCATCGACGCGCCGGACCGCGATCTGGCTGGATTCGCTGCGGCCAGTCCAGCGACCTATGCAGCGCGTAGCGGCCAGGTCAAAGGCCGGGTGACGCCGGATCCGCCAGATCGATCGTCCGCCCGGTTCCGGCGCTGCGATAGGCGGCCTCGACCAAAGCGAGGGTCTTGAGGTTGTCGCGGCCGGAGGTCGCGGGCTCCCGTCCGTCACGCAGGCAATCGACCCAATGCTGCTGGATCGCCGCCACGCTCTCCTGGATGTTGTGCCATGGCCGCGCCGCCCAGGGCAGCAGGCGAGGGGAGACGTCGAGGGTCTCGCTGCCGTCGCGGCCGGTCACCGCCATGCGGTAGCCCTGGCCCAGGCGGATGGTGCCTGCAATGCCGTCGATCTCGACCAGCGTCTCGGGGAACGGCTCGGCCTCCAGCCGCGTGGCGTAGGAGCAGTCGACCACCGACGTGACTCCGCCGTCATGGTCCAGCAGCATGGTCGCGACATCCTCGCCGCGGATCGCCGGGTTGACGCGGCGGGTCCGGGCAGTCAGGCGGGTGGCGTCGCCGAACAGGAAGCGGGCGATGTCAAGGATGTGGATGCCGAGATCCTCGATGATGAAGCGCTCGCCGGTGGCGAGATAGGGCTGGCCGGAGAACACGTCATAGGCCGACCGGAACGAGACGCGGCCCCAGAACACCTCGCCGATCCCACCGGACTCGATGACCCGGCGGACGGCCTGGATCGGCGACTGCCAGCGGAAGTTCTCATGCACCATCAGGGGCACGCCGGCGGCCGCGCAGGCCGCGACCATGGCCCGGGCGTCGTCCAGCGTGGCGGCGAAGGGCTTCTGGCAGATCACCGGCACGCGGTGCCGCGCGGCCAGCTCGACCAGCGGCCGGTGGCTCGGCACGGTGGTGGCGATGTCGACGAAGTCGGGCGTCTCGCGCGCCAGCATCTCCTCGGCATCGGCATAAAGCCGGCCGATGCCGAAGTCGCGGCCCGCCGCCTCCAGCCGGGCCGGGTCGCGGTCGCACAGCGCCGTGATCTCCGCCCCCTCGGCATCGCGCCAGGCATGCAGCTGGTTGACGGCGAAGAAGCCGCATCCGATCAGGGCGCCGCGCAGCATCGCTCAGCCCTCCCGGGCCATGCGGCGCAGCACCACGCGCTGCTGCAGCCGGCGCTGCGCCTGGTCGACCACCACCGCGGCGATGATCACCAGCCCCTTGATCACGGTCTGCCAGAACGAGCTGACGCCCATCATCACCAGCCCGTCCGACAGGATGCCGATGACGAAGGCGCCGATGATGGTGCCGCCGATCGTGCCGCGGCCGCCGGACATCGAGGTGCCGCCCAGCACCGCCGCGGCGATGGCGTTCAGCTCGAAGGTCTCGCCCGTCGCCGGGTGCGAGGCCATCAGCTGGGAGGAGATGATCAGCCCGACCAGCGCGGCGCAGAAGCCGGAGAACATGTAGACGAACATCTTCACCCGGTTGACCCGGACGCCGGATAGGCCCGATGCGCGCTCATTGCCGCCGACCGCGAAGATGTGCCGACCCAGCGGCGTCCGCGCGGCGAGATAGGCGGCTCCGGCGGCGACCAGGATCAGCAGCCAGATGGTCAGCGGCAGGCCGAGGAGGGTGCCGGCGCCGAGCGTGGCGAAGCCGGTGGTGCCGAGCTCCTCCTTGCCCGCCAGGTTGGGGAAGGTGGCCCCGTCGGACAGCAGCAGCGCGGCGCCGCGGGCGACGTAGAGCGTCCCCAGCGTGGCGATGAAGGGCGCCACCTTCAGCCGGGTGATCAGGAGGCCGTTGATCGCGCCGATCGCCACCCCGAGGGCGAGGGTGATCAGCATGATCTCCGGCACGTTGAAATACACCGTGTACTCGAAACCGAGCGCCGAGAGGTCGATGCCGTGCAGGATCAGCCCGCCCGCCACCATGCCGCACAGCCCGACGATCGACCCGACCGACAGGTCGATGCCGCCGGTGATGATGACGAAGGTCATGCCGATCGCCAGGAAGGCGTTCAGCGCCACATGCTTCGACATCAGGATCAGGTTGGCGGTGCTGAGGAAGTTCGGCGCGATCGCCGAGAACACGATCAGCACCGCGAACAGGGCGATGAAGGTGCGCAGCTTCATCAGATGGAGCGCGATCGCGTCGCCGCTCCACCCCTCCCGCCCGGCCGCCTTGTCCGCTGCCATCATGCGCGCGCCTCCTCCCTCAGGACCGGTCCATGCCCGGCGGCCGACGCCGCGACGATTCGGTCCTCGGTCGCCGTGGCGCGGTCGAAGATCTCGACCAGCCTTCCGTTGCTCATCACCGCGATCCGGTCCGACAGCGCCATCACCTCCTCGAGGTCCGAGGTGGCGAACAGGATGCCGAGGCCCTGGGCGGCGAGGTCGCGCATCACCCGGAAGATCTCGGCCTTGGCGCCGACATCGATGCCGCGGCTGGGCTCGTCCATTAGCAGCACCCGCGGGCCGGTCATCAGCGCCTTGCCGATCACCACCTTCTGCTGGTTGCCGCCCGACAGCGCGCTGACCTCGATTCCCGGGTCCGAGACCTTGATCGCCAGCTCGCGGATCGACCGCCGTGCCGCCTCGATCTCCGCCGACCGGCGCAGGTGGAAGCCGCGCAGGAAGCGCCGCAGGCTGGACAGGGTCAGGTTCTCGGCCACCGACAGGATCGGCACCAGCCCGTCGCGCTGCCGGTCCTCCGGGATGATGGCCAGGCCGCGGCGGATCCGCCCGGTGACGTCGCGCGCCGTCACCCGCTCACCGTCGAGGCAGATCGCGCCGCGGGAATAGGGGTGGCGGCCCATGATGCAGTCGAACAGCTCGGTCCGCCCGGCGCCCATCAGCCCATACAGGCCGAGGATCTCGCCCGCCCGCAGCGACAGCGAGACATGGTCGACGGCATAGCCGCCGGTCGTCCGCGGCAGGCAGATCGCCTCGGCCCGGAACACCTCCGGCCCCGGCGGCCGGTCGCCCGGGACCGCGAAATCCCTCATGGCCGAGCCGACCATCTGCCGCACGATCCAGGGCACGTCGATCTGCCCCATCCGCTCATGGCCGGTGATGCGGCCGTCGCGCAGCACGGTGATGAAGTCGCCGATCCGCACCAGCTCCTCCAGCCGGTGCGAGATGTAGACGATGGCGACCTGCTGCGCCTTCAGCTCGGCGATCACCCGGAACAGGATCTCGACCTCGGCGGCGCTGAGGGCCGAGGTCGGCTCGTCCATGATCAGGATGCGGGCGTCCTGCGCCAGCGCCTTGGCGATCTCGACGATCTGCTGCTGGCCGATGCCGAGGTCGCCGACCTCGGCGCGCGGGTCGATGTCGTGCTCCAGCCGTCGCAGCAGCTCCGCCGCCCGCCGGTTCTGGCCGCGATGGTCGACGCCGCGCAACCCGCCGGTGAGTTCGCGCGCCAAAAAAATGTTCTCCGCCACCGACAGGTTGGCGCAGAGGTTCAGCTCCTGGAACACGATGCCGATGCCGTGCCGGGCGGCATCCTGCGGGCTGTGCAGCACCACCGGCTTGCCGTCGACCAGGACTCGGCCCTCGGTCGGCTGCTCGACCCCGGCGATGATCTTCATCAGCGTCGACTTGCCGGCGCCGTTCTCGCCGACCAGGACGTTGACCGCGCCGCGATGCACGGTGAAGTCGACGCCCTTCAGCGCCACGGTGCCGGGATAGACCTTGGTCACCCCCTCGACCTGGAGGGCAGGGGCCTCGGTCACGGCGCCGCCTCCAGGCTGAGCTCGGCCGGGGTGACCAGCGGCTTCGCCTTGGGGTCGTCCAGGGTGAAGACGCCCAGCAGCGTCACCTTCCGCCCCACCAGCTTGTCCCGCGGCAGGGCGGCCAGCGTGGTGGCGTAGATATGGGCGTTCAACGCCTTGCCGAACTTGGCGTATTCGATCTGGTTGGCGAAGCTGTTGAACGAGATGAAGTCGAGGCTGTCGCGCAGCGCCGTGCCCTTGAACACCGGGCCGATCTGGACGGTCAGGTCGGCCGTGCCGTCGCCATCCGCATCGACCTCAATGGTCGCCGCCCGGGTACCGGTGTCGGCGGCGGTGATCTTCCCTTCGATCGTCGCCGCCACGGTCCAGGGCATGCTGTCCACCGCCCGGTAGCCGAAGCGCTTGCCGGCCTCGTCCGGGCTGCCCTGCACCGCCTGCCGGACCTCGGCGTAGGGGCCCGCCTTGGCCTTGAGATAGGGCAGCAGCTTCGGCTGCCAGATCTCCTCGACCGTCTTCTCCGGGTCGAAGGCCGGGTTGTCGAAGGATGTGGCTACGCTGCCGCTCGCGGCTGCCGAGGCCACCTGCGGCGGCTCGTTCTTGACGAGCTTGCAGGCGGCCAGCGGCAGGCCGGCGGCCAGGATCGCGATGACCAAGCGTCGGGCCATATCGGGGCTCCGGGCTCGACCGCCGGTCACTTCATCGCAAAGGTTTCCAGCTTGGTCGCGTTCTCCGGCGTGATCAGCAGGCAGTCCATCAGCTGCTTCTCGGGCTGGCCGGTCTTGCCGGTCTTCAGGTACTGGTCGGCCTGCTCGACCGCCAGTTCGGCCTGGCGGTAGGCCGGCTGCAGCACGGTGGCCTTGATCCCGCCCTGCCGGATCGAATCCCGCACGTCGTTGCTGCCGTCGAAGCCGACCAGGATGACGTCGGTGCGACCGGCGGCGGTCAGCGCCGCCCAGGCGCCCATCGCCATGGTGTCGTTGCCCGAGATCACGCCCTTGATGTCGGGATGGGCCTGCAGGATCGACTCCATCTTCGAGAACGCCTCGGTCTGGCTCCAATTGGCCGACTGGCGGGCGACCATCTTCAGGTCGGGATAATCGTCGATGACGTCGTGATAGCCCTGCGAACGGATGCCGGCATTGGTGTCGGCCTCGCGCCCGACCAGCTCGGCATAGTTGCCCTTCTCGCCCATCAGCTTGACGAACTCCTGCGCGCCCAGCTGGGCGCCCTGGTAGTTGTTCGAGACGATCTGGGCGACGGCGACGCCGGTGACGTTGATCTCGCGGTCGATCAGGAAGGACGGGATGCCGGCATCCTTGGCCTTCTGCACCGCCGCCACCGTGGCGTCGGCGCCGGCATTGTCGAGGATGATCGCCTTGGCGCCGCGGGCGATGGCGGTGTCGATCCGCTCCATCTGCTTGTTGGCGTCGTCATCATGGACCAGGACGATGGTGTCGTAGCCCAGCGCCTGGGCGCGCTTCTGGGCGCCCTCGGCCTCGGCCTTGAAGAACGGGTTGTCATGCGACGGGGTGATGACGGCGATCAGGTCGGCCGCCTGCGCCGCGGCGCCGAAGCCGAGGGCCAGGGTGCCGGCGATGCCGGCCACGAGAAGCGCCTTGGTGAAACGCATATGATCCTCCCTGTGGATGTCGTTGGTTTCGCCCGGTTCGGGCCGGCGGCCCGCCGGATCTCAGGTGATGCGCTGGATGCTGGCCGCGATCTCCTCCGGTTCGAACACCCGCTTCCAGTCCGGCCGCATCAGCACCGGCTTGCCGAATTCGATCGCCTTGTTGCAGGCGTCGGAGAACACGCCCTCGCGCTCGTCGAAGATGACCGAGGCCAGCACGTTGAGGTGGCCCAGCAGGAAGTCGCGGGCCGCATCATGGGTCACGCCGCGGGCCACCACCTCGTCCATCGCCTCGCGCATCACCACCAGCAGCGTGGCGCAGACGGTTTCGGACAGGCCGGGCTCCAGCAGCGCCATCTGCTCGACCGAGACCCGGTGCGAGCGCATTACCGGCGCCCAGATCACCTTGGCGACCTCCTCGCCCAGCGCATAGGCCTCCTCCGGCCCCTGCATCAGGGCGGAGACGATGTGCTGCTTGGCCGCGATGCCGCCGAAATAGTCGGTCTTCGCCGCCATCTCGGTCTCGTCGTTGAAGATCGGCGGATGGCAGGGATGGGTGACGAAATAGGTCAGGTCGTCCCGCTTCGGCAGGTGGCCGGCGAAAGGGGCGGCGGCGTCCAGCGCCACCACCATGGTGCCGGGCCTGAGCTGCTGTTCAATCCCGGCGGCGACCTTGCCGATCAGCGTGTCCGGCACGGCCAGGATGACGACCTCGGCGCCGTCCAGCGCCGTGTCGGCGGGGACGCAGTCGACACCGAGCCTGGCCTTCAACTGGGCCCGGCCGGCCTCGCCGACCTCGACATGGCGCACGTCGAAGCGCGACCCCTTCAGGTTGCTGGACAGCCGGAAGCCCATCTTGCCGCCAGCCCCGAACAACGCGATCGACGTCATGGGCGCGCCCTCTCTTGCCAGGTTCTTGTCGAGACGAGTAAGACAACTGGTATGATGAGTCAATCAGCATGATTTGACCATCGGCCGAATGGAGAGGGCAGCGGATGGAGCGCATCGAAGCCGACTACCTGATCGAGACGGCCCATGACCCGCGGGCGGCGGCCGAGGCGATGGCCGGCGAGCAGTCCTCCGGCACCTTCGTACCGGTGCCGGGCGAGACGCCGGCGCTGAAGGAGCGGTCGGCGGCGCGGGTCGAACGGCTCGAGGTGGTCGGCGAGGCCGCGGCGCCGTCGCTGCCCGGCACGGGCGGGCAGGGGCCGGTCGTTCGGGCGCTCGTGACCCTGTCCTGGCCGCTGGCCAATCTCGGCCCGTCGCTGCCGAACCTGATGGCGACCGTCGCCGGCAACCTGTTCGAGCTGAAGCAGTTCTCGGGGCTGAAGCTGCTCGATATCCGCCTGCCGCCCGCCTTCGCCGCGGCCTATGCCGGGCCGCGCTTCGGCATCGCTGGGACGCGGCGCCTGGCGGGGGTGGAGGGCCGGCCGCTGATCGGCACCATCATCAAGCCCAGCGTCGGGATGGGGCCGGAGGAGACGGCGGACCTCGTGCGCACCCTGGCCGAGGCCGAGATCGACTTCATCAAGGATGACGAGCTGCAGGCCGACGGCCCGGCCTGCCCGTTCGACGACCGCGCCCGGGCGGTGATGCGGGTGGTCAACGACGTCGCCGAGCGCAAGGGCCGCAAGGTGATGGTCGCCTTCAACCTGACCGGCGACCTCGACGAGATGCGGCGCCGGCATGACCTGGTGAAGGCGCTGGGCGGCACCTGCGTGATGGCCAGCGTCAATTCGGTCGGCCTCGCCGGCATGATCGCGCTCGGTCGCCACAGCGCGCTGCCGATCCACGCCCATCGCAACGGCTGGGGCTACCTGTCGCGCCACCCGCTGCTCGGCTTCAGCTTCACCGCCTGGCACAAAATCTGGCGGCTGGCCGGGGCCGACCACATCCATGTCAACGGCCTGGCCAACAAGTTCTCGGAAGATGACGACAGCGTCATCGCCTCGGCCCGGGCCTGCCTGAACCCGCTGTTCCCGGACAAGCCGTGCCCGATCATGCCGGTCTTCTCCTCCGGACAGACGGTGCGGCAGGCGCCGGGCACCTGGCAGGCGCTGGGCTCGACCGACCTGATCTTCGCCGCCGGCGGCGGCATCATGGCCCACCCCGCCGGTCCCGCCGCCGGCGTCGCCGCGCTGCGCGAGGCCTGGGAGGCCGCGGTCGAAGGTGTTCCGCTGGCCGACCACGCCCGCACCCGCCCGGCGCTGGCTCAGGCGCTGGAGGCGTATAAGGGATGAGGGATCTTCTCGGATCGGCCTCTGCCTATTTTAGTCCCCCCTCCCCTTGCGGGAGGGGGGCAGGGGGAGGGGTTTGCGCGCGTCCGCGCGCGGATGCGCTTTCGATCTGCCTCGAACCCCAGTCGGCTTGCTGCAGTCCAGGGCTAGGCCAAGCTGCGAGAACCCCCTCCCCCTATCCCCCTCCCGCAAGGGGAGGGGGGACTTCCTCAGCTTGGCGAGCTGCCGCATGACCTCCTCCCTCCCCGCAGGCCCGCTCGTCTCCTGGTACGGCGACGACTTCACCGGAGCCGCCGCGGTGATGGAGGTGCTGACCTTCGGCGGCGTGCCCTCGGTGCTGTTCCTCGACGTGCCGACGCCGCAACGGCTGGCCGCCTTCGCCGGCTATCGCGGCATCGGCATCGCCGGGGTGGCGCGGTCGAAGGATCCGGCCTGGATGGAGCGGCACCTGCCGCCGGCCTTCGCCGTCCTGGCCGGGCTCGGCGCGCCGATCGCGCAGTACAAGATCTGCTCGACCCTCGATTCCGCGCCCCATATCGGCTCGATCGGCAAGGCCGTCGACCTGGCCGTGCCGTGGCTCGGCGGCGCCTGGCACCCCTTCGTGGTGGCGGCGCCGGCGATCGGGCGCTGGCAGTGCTTCGGCAACCTCTTCGCGGCCTTCAACGGCGCGGTGCATCGCCTCGACCGGCACCCGACGATGAGCCGCCACCCGGTGACGCCGATGCACGAGGCCGATGTCCGGCGGCATCTGGCGCATCAGACCGACCGGGCGATCGGCCTCGTCGACCTGACGGATCTCCGCTCCGGCGGGGGCGAGGCGGCGTTGCGGCGGGAGATCGCGGCGGGCGCCGGGATTGTCGCCTTCGATGGGGCGGACGAGACCGATCTCGCGGCGGTGGGCGAGGTCATCTGGCGAAACCGCGGCGACCGGCTGTTCGCGATCGGCTCGCAGGGGCTGGAATACGCGCTGCTGGCCCATTGGCGGCAGGCCGGGCTGATCGAACCGCCTCCGCCGGCGCCGAGCGCCGGGGCGGTCGAGCGCGTCGCGGTCGTCTCCGGCTCCTGCGCGCCGCAGACCGCGGCCCAGATCGAGCATGCGCTGAAGCGCGGCTTCCAGCCGGTCCCGGTCGACGCCCGCCGCGCCGTCGACGCCGCCGCCTGGTCCGGCGAGATCGGCCGGGCGGTGGAGACGGCGCTGGCCGCGATCGGCGCCGGGCGCGACCCGCTGCTGTTCACCGCCCAAGGCCCGGACGATCCGGCCGTGGCGGCGCTGAACCAGGCGCTGGCGACCTCTGCCGCCGATCCGGCCGCGGTCAACGAACGCATCGGTACCGGCCTGGGCACTGCGCTCAAAGAGGTGCTGCGGAAGGCGGGCCTGAAGCGCGGCATCATTGCCGGCGGCGACACCTCGGGCTACGGCGCCGGCGTCCTCGGCATCCATGCCCTGACGGCATTGGCGCCGACCGTTCCTGGGGCGGCGCTGTTCCGGGCGCATGGCGACGACCTGGCCGGTCTGGAGATCGCACTGAAGGGCGGCCAGATGGGCGCGCCGGACTATTTCCTGCGGATCAAGGCCGGGGGCGGGTAGAGCGTCTCGTGCGGGCGCAGCGACACGGTGCCGACCCCCGGCACCGTGCCGTCGAACGGGCGGTCGCTGGCGTTGAACAGGCTGATCAGCTCGCCGCCAGACGCACCGCGCACCCGCTGGACGATCAGGTCGCCGAGCGGATCCGGCCGGCCGATGGCGGCGCCGAGGCGCGGGAAGTCGCAGGGCCGGGCCTTGCCATCGGACAGCAGCTCGCGCAGCAGCGCCTTGCGCGCCGGGGAAAGCTCGCCGAGATGGTCGCTGGTCATCAGCACCCCGCCGGCCAGCCCGGCGAACCGGGCCAGGGAGTCGACCTCGATGTCCGACAGCTCGTGGAAGCGGTCGCGCAGCAGGATGCAGTCGGGGTCGGCCTGCCACAGGATGCCGTTGGCGAAGCTGCGGGTGGTCTGGTCGCGCAGCAGCGATTCCGCCGACTGGTGGCCGCTCCAGGACACGCCGATGTCACGGCCGATGCGCATGGCGTCGACCAGCCCCACGGGGGCGAAGATCGGCGAGCCGCAGCCGAGCCACAGCGCGTCGCCGATCTCCTCGCGGATCAGCCGGGCCATCCGCATCCACACCTCGATCCGGGTCAGCCCGTCCCGGTGCCAGCGCGCCCGGTCGGGGCCGTACTCCGACCCCGCATTCATGAAGTCGGTCTTGAGGTAGCGGCAGCCCCAGTTCCGCGCCCAGGTCCGGAATACGCCGCGAATATGGGCCTCGGCCTCGGGATGGGTGACGTCGAGGACGTAGTACTCCTCGCTGCGCTTGTGCCAGCGGAACTCGCCATAGAACTTCGAATAGACCAGCGGCGCGTCGCGGTCGCGCTGCCGCACCACCCAGTCGGGATGGTCGCGATACAGGCGGCTGCGGTTGCCGACCAGGAAGGGCGCGATCCACAGGCCGGGCACGAAGCCGGCGGCGGCGATGTCGGCCAGCAGCGGGGCCATGCCGCGCGGGAATTGCGGCTTCACCTCCAGCCAGTCGCCCATCTCCGGCGTGAAGCCATCATCGATCTGGAACACGCGCAGGGGCAGCCCCTCGGCCTTCGCCTGCCGGGCACCCTCCAGGTGATCGAGGAGGTTCTCCTCGGTGATCGCGGCATAGAGGTTGTACCAGGAGCACCACCCGGTAATGCGCTCCTCGGCGATGCGGGGCGGCAGGGACGAAGTCTCCGCCACCGCCCGGGCCCAGACGCGCAAGCCTTCCTCGACCTCCGCATGCTCGAACAGCGCGAACCATTCGGACACGGCGTGCCCGTCCTGCGGGGCGTGGTCCCACAGGGTTTCAAGAGTGATGGCGAAACCATCCTGCGCCGGTCGGTGGCAGAAGCGGTGCTGGAACCGGTCGTGCCGCAGCGCCCCGAGCACCGTGCCGCCATCGCCCCCGCGCGGCAGCAGCTGGGTCATGGCGTATCCGGTCCGCGCCTTGTCGTCGCCGACGAGCCGGTCGGGCGTGACGAAGAAGCTGCCGTCCCAGCTGTGATAGCCGGCGCGGAGATAGGCCCGGGCCGGTCCGGCCCGGCCGATCTCGATCCCGAGCGCCGACAGCGGCCGGTCGGACGGCCAGCCGTCGAGCACGAAGCGGAAGGCGACGCCTTGCGTGCCGCCGAAATCGCGGCGCTCGACCTCCAGCCGGAACCGGCCGCCCTCGACCGGCCATTCCGCGGCCCAGCCGTCAGCCTGCTGCCGGGCGACCGGCGCCGCGCACACCGCCGCGCCGGCGATCATTGGCACGATGTCCGCAAGGCGAAGAGTGGAGCCGTGGAAGGCGAGGGCGTCGGCGTCGAACCGCATCAGAACACCACCTCCCGCCTTTCCTTCGCCGAGCGCAGCGCCGCCAAGGCCAGGTGCAGCGACCGGGCGCCGTCGCGGATCGGGGTGCGGGCCGGGTGGCCGCTGCGGATGGCATCGACCAGGTCCAGCAGCTGGGCGGCGAAGACGTCGCGGTCGCCGGCGATGCGCTCGGCTGCCGGCTCGCCCCCGGTGCGGGTCAGCGTCGCGGTGTTCCAGTCGGTGAAATGGCCGGTCAGCCGCTCTGCCACCAGGTGGATCTCCTTCTCCCAGCGGCCGGGCACGGCGCCGTTGGTGGCGTTCAAGAGGGCGACGCGGCCGTCGTCATAGCCCAGCAGCATGGCGCTGAGGTCGTCGCCGTCATAACGCTCGACGCCGCGGTGGAAGAAGGTGGCGGTGCGGGCATAGACCGTCGCCGGATCGCCGAGGACATACCGCACCAGGTCGATCATGTGGATCAGCTGCTCCACCATCTGTCCGCCGGATTTCGCCTTCTCCCGCCACCACGGCGCGTGCAGCGCGTTGCAGTGGAAGCGGGCGGAATAGAGGCCGGGCCGGCCGGTCTCGCCGGCAGCGGCCAGTTCCGTCCAGCGCTCGACCGCGGCGCCGAAGCGGCCCATGAAGCCGACCTGGGTCGTGATGCCCGCCGCCTCGGCGGCCGCCACCATACGGTCGGCATGGTCGCCGTCCAGCGCGATCGGCTTCTCCAGCAGCAGGTGGATGCCGCGCCGCGCGGCGCTCTCGACCTCGTCGGAATGGGCGAAGGGCGGCAGCGCGACGACCAGGATGTCCAGCGCCGACTCGTCCAGCATGCGCTCGCGATCGGCATAGGCCCGGCCGCCATGCGCGGCGGCGAAGGCGGCGGCCTTGTCCGGGTCGCGGCCGCAGCAGGCGACCAGCGTCGCCGCCTCCGGATGGGAGGCGATCGCCGCGGCGTGGCGGGCGGCGATGCCGCCGGCGCCGAGGATGCCGACACGCAGCGGTTTCATTCGTCGTCTCCGAAGGTCAGCACGGTCTGCAGCGTGTCCGGGTCGCCGCGGTCCAGCCGCTCGAACAGCGCCGGCGCCTGCCGGAACGGCACCTCTTCCGTGATCAGCGGCAGCAGGTCCAGCAGCCCCTCATGCTGCAGCCGCACCGCCGTATGCCACAGCCGCGGCTTCGACCAGCGATAGCTGGCGCCGGGGGCGACGCCGGAGATCTGCGAGCAGACCAGCTGCACCCGGTTGTGGTGGAACTCCTCGCCCAGATGCAGGCCGCGCGCCTCGCCCTGGAAGAAGCCGAGGGCGACCACGCGGGCCGAATAGGCCACAGCGCGGATCGCCTCGGCCAGCGCCGCCGGGACGCCGGAGACCTCGATCGCCACATCGGCGCCGCGACCGCCGGTCTTCTCCTTGACGATCTCCGCGACCGACCCGGCGGCGGGGTCCAGCGCCTCCGCGGCACCCAGCCGCAGCGCCGTCTCGCGCCGCGACGCCACCGGGTCGACCGCGATCACATGGGCGCCGGAGGCCCGCGCCGCCTGGGCCACGATCTGGCCGGGCACGCCGAGGCCGAACACCATCACGACATCGCCGATCCGGATCTCGGCGTCATGCACCCCGTTCAGCGCCACCGCGCCGATATGCGAGAAGATGCCGATCCGCGGGTCGGCGCCCTCCGGCAGCACCCGCACCGCCTCCCGCGCGGCGACATGATGGGTGCGGTGGCCCCAGGTGCCGTAGACCCGCTGGCCGGGCTTGAGATCGGCGACGCCGCTGCCGACCTCGACGATCTCGCCCGCCTCCTCATAGCCGAGATTGCGCACCGGATAGTCCCAGCTCGGCGTGTCGGCGGCACGGAACAGGCGGCTCGCCTCGTCCCAGCGCTTCGCCATGAAGGGGTTGGAGCCGCGGTACTGCGAGAGCTCGGTGCCGGCGCTGACGCCGGAATGGAGCGTCCGGATCCGCACCTCCTCTGCGCCGAGCGGCGGGTGCTCGAAGCTCTCGAAATCCAGCGCGCGCGGGCCACGCAGCAGCAGGGCGGTCGGCATGATCAGGCCGCCCGCTTGCGCACCAGCTCGGCGACCATCGCCGCGGTCCAGGTGAAGTTGCCGCCGCCGAGGCCCTCGCCGGTGACCGGGTCGTAGTATTCGGCGAAGCCGCCCTCGATCAGCTTCAGGCTGTCCCGGTGCACCGCGTCGGCGGCCTCGGCCAGACCGCAGCGGGCCAGGCCGTCGGCCACCAGGTAGTTGACGATCAGCCACACCGGCCCGCGCCAGTAGCGCTTGGGCTCGAAGCGCGGGTCGGCCGGGTCATGGCTGGCGATGCCGAAGCGGGTCGCGTCGCGCCATGCGGCGATGCGGGCGGCCAACGCCTGCTGCCGTTCCGGCGTGCCCAGGCCCGCGAACAGCGGCAGCAGCCCGCCGACGCTGCGGCTGTCCACCAACTCGCCGGTCACCCGGTCGAGGCAGAGATACTGGCCGTGCTGTTCGCTCCACAGCCGCTCGAAGGCGGCGCGGGCCTTGGCCACCCGCGCCCGTGCGGCGGCGGCGAGACCGACCATGCCCAGCGCCTCGCCCAGCGCCGCGATGTCCTCGTCGGAGCGGATCAGGATGGCGTTGAAGCCGGGATCGACGACGCGGAACGGCGAGGCATCGTGCAGCTTGGCGTTGTCCCAGCCGAGGCCGCGGAAGCGCTGCACCAGCCACAGATAGCGGTCGTACTCCGCCTTGTGCGGCCGCTGGGCGGCGTCGACATGGCTGGTGTCGCGGCGCTGATAGGGCTCGATCCCGTCGGTCGGCACCCGCGCCAGGGCCGCATCCCAGTCGCAGGAATTGTCGCGTCCGGATTCCCAGGGATGCAGCAGGGCGACCAGGCCGGTGCCCTCGGGATCGCGGGCGGCGTAGAACCAGCGGTGCCAGGCATCCGCGGCACCGATCAGCGTCCGCGCCTTGGCCTCGGCCAGCGCTTTGTCCTTCGCCTCCTCGAACAGGCGCCGCAGCACGAAGCCCATCACCGGCGGCTGGGTGATGCCGGAGGTCGGGGTCGGCCGACCGGTCTTCCACACATCCGGGCCCGGAAAATAGCCGTCATCGGCCACGTGGAAGATGATGTGCGGGATCATCCCGTCCGGCCATTGATGGGCGGCGAGGGTCTCGATCTCGGTCCAGGCGCGGGCCTCGTCGATATGGCGCTGGCCCAGCGCGGTCAGGCAGGAATCCCAGTTCCACTGGAACGGGTACAGCCCCTTGGTCGGGACGGTGTAGGTGCCGCGGTCGTTCTCGGACAGAACGGTCGCCGCCCGTTCGAATGCGGTGCTGTCGTCGAAGGTCACAACAGGGCTCCGGTGAGGTAGGGGTTCATTGCAAGGCGAGGCCGGTCTCGGCGTCGAACCAGCGCCCGCGGCCGGGCTTCGGCCGCAGGCTGATCGCCTGGCCGGGTTCGACCGCATGCTCGTTGTCGACCACGGCGCGGAACAGGTGGCCGGCGACGTCGACGGTCAGCAGCTTGTGCGGGCCCAGCGGCTCCACCACCCGGATGGCGCCGGGCAGGCCGTCGCCGCGGATCTCGACATCCTCCGGGCGGATGCCGAATTCGATCCGGCCGGACGCGGCCTTCGGCGGCGCCAGCGTCAGCCCGGCCACCTTGAGGCCGGCGCCGTTCGGCTCGGCCGGCAGGAAGTTCATCGGCGGGTTGCCGATGAAGCTGCCGACGAAGCGGGTGGCCGGGTCGGCATAGACCTCGGTCGCCCGCGCCGCCTGGACGATGCGGCCCTGGTTCATCACCGCGATCCGGTCGGCCAGGCTCATCGCCTCGACCTGGTCGTGGGTGACGTAGATGGTCGTGGTCTTGCTCTCTTGCAGCACGCCCTTCAGCTCGGCCCGCATCTCCAGCCGCAGCAGCGCGTCCAGGTTCGACAGCGGCTCGTCCATCAGCAGCACGGCGGGCTCGACCGCCAGCGCGCGGGCGACGGCGACACGCTGGCGCTGCCCGCCGGACAGCTGGCCGGAATAGCGCTGCAGCAGCTGGTCGATATGCATCATGCCGGCGGCGCGCTTGACCTTGCGGTCCACCTCCGCCTCCGGCACCTTCTTCATGCGCAGGCCGAAGGCGATGTTCTCGAACACCGTCATATGCGGGAACACCGCATAGTTCTGGAACACCATGGCGATGCCGCGGTCGCGCGGCGCCAGCCCGTCCACCCGCCGGCCGCCGATCCGCACCTCGCCGCTGGTTGCGGTCTCCAGCCCGGCGACGATGCGCAGCAGCGTGGTCTTGCCGCAGCCCGAGGCGCCCAGCAGCACCAGGAACTCCTGGTCGCGGATGGTGAGGTCGATGGCGTGCAGCGCGGTGTAGCTGCCGAACCGCTTCTCGACGCCCTTGATGTCGATGTCTGCCATGGTCGGGATCCTCGTCAGCGGTTGGCGATGCCCCAGAGGGAGAAGAGATATTTCCGGATTAGGAACAGGAAGATCAGCGCGGGGACGACCAGCACCAGCGCGCCTGCGAATTTCAGAGGCAGGGGCGAGACGTCCAGGCTGGTCAGCAGGAAGGCGGTCAGGGTCTGGTTCTGCACGGTCAGCACCGAGGCCGCGAACACCTCGTTCCAGGAGGTGACGAAGGCGAACACGCCCGACGCCGCAATGCCGGGCAGGGCCAGCGGCACGACGATCTTCAGGAAGGCCTGGAAGCGGGTGCAGCCCAGCGTCCAGGCCGCCTCCTCCAGCTCCACCGGGATGCTGGTGAACAGCGAGAAGGTGATCAGGATGGCGAAGGGCAGGGCCAGCACGGTGTGCACCAGCGCCAGGCCCCAGATCGTGTCGTCCAGCCCGGTGCGGATGTAGAAGATCGCCAGCGGCAAGGCCAGCAGTGGCAGCGGAAACGCCCGGGTCATCAGCACCAGCAGGCGGAAGCTGCCCTTGCCGCGGAAGCGGAACCGCGCCAGCGCGTATCCAGCCGGGGCGCCGATGCCGATCGACAGGATCATCGTCAGACCCGCGACGAGCACGGAGTTCAGCAGTGCCCGGGCGACGCCGGCGTAGTTCCAGAAGAAGGACAGGCTGTCGATGTCGAAGGTCGGGACGAAGGCCTTGGGCCACCCGGTCACCACCTCGCGCGCGTTGAAGGCGTTCACGGCCAGCAGGTACAGCGGCACCAGCACCCACAGGCACAGCAGGATGGTCGAGATCCGGATCCCCCAGCGGCTCGGCGCTGCGATCTCCGTGGCGGGGACGGCGAGGGTGGTCGCGGTCATCGGGCTTCCTTCCGTTCGCCCAGCGCCCACAGGAAGAAGAGCGTGAAGGCGATCGAGATGCCGAGGATGACCATGGCGTAGGCCGAGGCCCCGGCGCGGTCCTGCAGCGCGAACTGCCAGTTGAAGGTCTCGCCCATCAGGATCGGCAGGTTGTTGCCGGCCAGAACCAGGACGATGGCGAACACCTCGAAGGCCAGGATCGTGCGCAGGATCAGCGCGGTCTGCAGGCTGGGCCGCAGCAGCGGCAGGGTGATCCGGACGAAGCGCTTCCACGGGCTGGCGCCGAACACCTCCGCCGCCTCGTAGTATTCCTTCGGGATCAGCGACATGCCGGCGACCAGGATCACCAGCACGATGGCGGTGGCGCGCCACAGCTCGGCGATGATGATGGCGGCGAACAGCGCCACGATGCTCTGGTAGCTCAGCAGCAGCTTCGGCCCGGGGATCAGCCCGACATAGTACAGCACGCTGTTGAGGAAGCCGTTCTGCTCGAGGATGGCCAGCCAGATCAGCCCGGCCGCGAGGTCGGAGATGCCGAGCGGGATGGTGAAGATGTACAGCGCCACGTCGCGGCCGCGCTTCAGCGCCATCACCAGGCTGGCCATGGCCAGCGCCAGGGCGATCTGCAGCGGCACCAGGATCAGCGTCAGCACGAAGGTGTTGCGCACCGACGGCCAGAACTTCCAGTCGCGCGCGATCGACTGGAAGTTGCCGAAGGACAGATGGCCGTACTGGGTGAAGGCCTCGACCGCCACCTGCCCGAACGGCACCAGGAAGAAGCCGAGCAGGAACACGGTCGCCGGGGCCAGCAGGATGTAAGGCAGAAACCGGGCGTCGCTCATGGCGGGCTCCGTCGGTCAGGCGCGGCGGGCAGGGGCTCGATGAGTCCCCCCTCCCCTTGCGGGAGGGGGTTAGGGGGAGGGGGTTCGAACCGCAAGAACCGGCCCCGGCCATCAGCGGATGCGAAAGGCTCCAGCAGGGGCGGCGTCACACCCCTTCGATCGACAACCCCCTCCCCCTGCCCCCCTCCCGCGAGGGGAGGGGGGACTAGGTTGGCAAGGGCTCGCTCCACTCCGCCCACTACTGCACCTTGCACGGCCCGGTCCCCACCGGATCCGGGGCCCAGCACGGCGCGCCCTTCTCGTCGAAGATCGCCTGCAGGCTCTGCGCCTGCTGGTCCAGCACCTCGCGCACGTCCTGGCCCGACAGCACGATGCGCTGGAAGGTGTCGCTGAACACCTTGTTGTAGCGGCCGCCGGCGTCGCCCAGCCCCATCGGCAGCAGCACCGGCAGGGAATCCTTCGCCGCGCTCTGCGCCGCCACCACCGGCTGCAGCATCTTGATGCTGGTCGGCACGTCGTCCGGCAGCTTGACCTCGACCACCGGGAAGAAGCCGGTCGCCTTCATCATCGCGACCTGGTTCTCCGGCTTCTCCATATGGGCGACCAGGGCCTTGGCGTCCTCCAACGAATTGCTGGTCTTGGGGATGCCGATGCCGGTCAGCACCGGCATATGGGCGCGCCCGGCCGGGCCGGCCGGCACCGGGAAGACCACGAACTCGTCCGGCTTCTGGTTCAGCGCGTCCTTCAGCCGGGCGACATGGTCCCAGGCCACCCAGACCTCGCCGGTCAGGAGCGGCTCCTGCATGAAGGCGTAGCCGGTCGAGGCCGGGGTGACCGAGGTGGTCCAGAAATCGCGGAACGAACTCCACATCGCCTCGGCCTCGGGCGACTTGAACTTCACCACGGGCGAGCCGGTGTAGGACGGGTACAGATAGCCCTGGAAGAAGCGGTGCATCAACCCCTTCGGCCCGGCCGGGAAGCCGATCTTGGGCGACCCGGCGGCCGCGGCCATCGCCTTGCCCCAGGCGGCCAGCTGGTCATAGGTCAGGGCATTGATGTCGGCGCCCTGCGGCAGGTACTGCAGCGCCTGCTTGTTGGCGGCCATGACATAGGTCGCCTGCATCCAGGGCAGGTATTTCTGCTCGGCCGTGCCGAGCTTGCCGAGATCGAGATAGGATTTGCCGATCGCGCCGTCGGGCACGATGCCCGTCAGGTCGACCAGCCCGTCCGGGATGCTGGCGAATTCGCCATGCAGCCCGCCGATCACGGTGATGGCGCCGGACCCGGCCTTCAGCTCGGCCTGGATGCGGGTCATGAACGGCCCCGGCTCCTGCGCCGAATAGGTGACGGGCTTGCCGAAGCCGGCCAGCACGCTGTCGCGCATCGCCTGCGATTCCTCGACCGGCGTCGCCTGGGTCGACCAGAAGAGGATGTCCTGGGCGCCGGCCGTCCCGGCCAGGCTCAGGCCGATCAGGCCGGCGGCAAAGGCGGCGGCTGTGGTCCGGATGGTCATTCCTGTCCTCCCTCTTTGTCTGCGGCCGGCCTCGATGGCGCCGGTCCAGTTCACGCCGGCTCCGGTCACCCGGGGCGGGCGCGTTTCCGTGGTTTCGGGGCCGGGCCGTGGCTCGCCCGGTCGATGAACTCCGCCTCGACGAGGCGTGGCGCGACCCCCTCGGGTCCCTTCTCGATGGCGTCGATGACCATGTCGGCGATGATGGCGGCGCTGCGCTCGATGTCCTGGGCGAAGGTCGACAAGGGCGGCCGGGCATAGGCGGCGATCGGCACGTCGTCGAAACCGACGACCGACAGGTCGCCGGGGATGCTTAAGGCCGTCTCCTGCGCCGCCTCCATCACCGCCAGCGCCAGCCGGTCGGTCATGCCGATGATGGCGGTCGGGCGCGGCTGCAGGGCGAACAGGCGCTGCGACGCGGCGATGGCGGCGGCACGGTCGGCGACCGGCACCGCCGGCAGCCGCTCCGGCGCCAGGCGGATGCCGTGCTCGAGGAGGGCGCTCTCGAAGCCGCGGCGGCGGAATTCGGCATAGCTGTAGGGCTCGCTCGGTCCCAGCAGCGCGAATTCGCGGTGGCCCAGCGCGTGCAGCCGGCCCACCAGCCCGGCGAAGGCGGCCTCGCCGTCGGTGTCGAACCAGGGATAGGCCGGCGGCGGGTCCAGCAGCCGGCCATGGGCGACGAAGGGGAAGCGCCGCTCGATCAGATAGCGCACGCGCGGGTCGTCGCGGGTGACGCGGTTGATCACCACGGCGTCGATATGGCCGCCATCGACGACGTGCCTCAGCACGGTCAGGTCGTCCTGGCCGCGCGGCACGGCGGCCAGGAACAGGTCGCGCCCGCGCCCGGCCAGCCCGTCGGCGACGCCGGCCAGGAACTGGCCCAGGAAATCATCCATGAAGCTGGGGGCGCTGATCGGCAGCAGCACGCCGACGATGTTGGTGCGGCCCGACACCAGCATGCGGCCGATCCGGCTGGCGACGTAGCCGTGGGTGCGGGCGGCCTCCTCGACCCGGCGGCGGGTCTCGGCACTGACGTCGGAATAGCCGGCGAGGGCGCGCGACACCGTGGTCGGCGACAGGCCGAGCTTCGATGCCAGCTCCTTCAAGCGGATCTGCCGCTTCGCCGTCACCCGCAGGCCTCCCTGTCCCGCAATCGGATTCAAAACGTTTTGGACTGCGCATAGGCGTTTCCCAAAACGTTTTGGGAGTGTGTCGCGGATTTAGAATCCGGTCAAGCGCCGGGCGCCGATGTGCCCCTGCAGCGGGACGCTGACACTCTTCCGCAAACGGGAGCGGCCGGGCAAAGCCGCTCCCGCCAACTCATGGCGGCACGCGTGCGAAACGCCGCGCCGCTACTCCACCGCCAGCCCGGCGAACGGATCGCGCCAGGCGTCGATCCGGTTCAGCCGGTCGTGCCAGCGCATGATGTTCGCGTACTGCGTCACCGGGATACCGCCCTTCTCGGCGAAGGGCAGGGCGGTGGCCACCCGGAAATCGGCATAGGTCGGGTGGTCGCCGACCAGCCAGCTGCGATCGGCCAGGACCTTGTCCAGCACCGGGCCGCAGACGGCCAGGTCCTCGGCGGCATTTTCCAGCGCCGTCCGATTGGCCGGTCGCGACATGAATTGCGGCCGGATCAGGTTCTCGAAATAGAACACGTCGCCGGCCCGGGTGAAGTGGTGGGTGCCCCAGCTGACCCAGCGCAGCATCTCGACCATGCGCTCGTCGGTCGGCCAGAACTCGCCGCCGGCCAGGGTCGACAGGCGATAGGCGATCGCATCCGTCTCCCACAGCGGGGCGCGGCCCTCCTCGGTCAGGATCGGCACCCGGGTGTTCGGGTTCAGCGGCCGGAACTGCTCGCGATAGCGCGGATCCATCGGCCTGGCGCGGACGAACTCGACCGGCGAGCCGAGATACTTCGCCACCGCCACGGCGACGCGCGGATTGAGGTTCGGGGAATAATAGAGCTTCACGGCGCTGCCTCCTGAACGGACGGGTCGCAGGGCGATCGCCCTGCACCCCTGGTCGCGCGGGGGAGGGCGGAATCGACAGGGCCGTGAACGATAGGTGCTGAGCGGATAGGCCGGGGCCACCCCCTCACCCGAAATCGCTGCGCGATTTCGACCTCTCCCCAAGGAGAGGTGAATGGGGCGATGGCTTGTTTTCCCTCTCCTCGGGGAGAGGGAGGGGCCCGCCGCGTTGGCGGCGGGAGGGTGAGGGGGATTCGGGCCGGGCCGCTGGGCTTGCCCTACCGCACCGGCTCCACCGGGCTGCGCATCCGCCGGTACACGAACTCCGGCGGCGCCTCGCTGTGCGCGGCGGTCTCGGCCAGGCCCAGCATGGTGTCGTGGAACGGCGACAGGACGCAGGCCGGGTCGGTGGCGTCGGCCTGGCCGGTCAGCGCCAGGGCCTGGCAGCGGCAGCCGCCCCAGTCGACCTCGCGCTGCGAGCAACTGCGGCACGGCTCCGGCATCCAGGCGGTGCCGCGGAAGCGCTGGAACGCATCCGACGCCGCCCAGATCTGGGCCAGCGGCTTGTCGCGCACCGATTCGAAGCCGAGGCCGGGGATGGTCTCGGCGGCATGGCAGGGCAGCACCTTGCCGGCAGGGGTGATGTTCAGGAAGCGCCGGCCCCAGCCGCCCATGCAGGCCTTGGGCCGCCGGGCGTAGTAGTCCGGCACGACATAGTCGATCACCAGCGCGCCGTGCAGCCGCTCGCGCGCCGCCTCGACCACGGCACTGGCGGCGTCCAGCTGCTCGCGGCTCGGCATCAGCGCGTCGCGGTTGTGCAGGGCCCAGCCGTAATACTGGACATGCGCGACCTCGATCCGGGCGGCGCCGAGTTCGACCGCCAGCTCGATCATCTCGCCCAGCCGGTCGAGATTCTGCCGGTGGACCACGGCGTTCAGGGTCAGGGCCAAGCCTTCCTCCCGCACCCAGCCGGCGAAGGCCAGCTTCTTCGGCTGCGCCCCGGGATAATGGCCGATGCGATCGGCCGATTGCGGGTCGGTGTCCTGGATGCTCAGCTGGGCGTGGTCCAGCCCGGCCTCGACCAGGCCGTGGAAGCGGTCGCGGTCGATGGCGACGCCGGAGGTGATCAGGTTGCTGTAGAGGCCGGCGTCGCGGGCGCCGCGGACCAGCGCCTCCAGGTCGCGGCGGACCGTCGGCTCGCCGCCGGAGAAATGCACCTGCAGGATGCCGAGCGCCGCCGCCTCGCGGATCACCCGCAGCCACTCCTCGGTCGACAGCTCGTCGCGCGCCCGGTCCATCTCCAGCGGGTTGGAGCAGTAGGGGCATTGCAGCGGGCAGCGATGGGTCAGCTCCAGCAGGGCGGCGAGCGGCGGTTCGGGGCGAGGGGAGATCTGGTTCATGGCGCCAGGATCCGCTTGGCCGTCAGGTCGTCGATCAACTGCACCACGTCGCCCTCGACCTCGCCCGGCTCGGCCTCGAAGCTGCGGGCCAGGTCGGCGACGATCTCGGCGATGGTGGCGGTGCCGTCGCAGCGCCGGACGATCTCATGCGCGGTCTCGTCCAGCAGGATCACCCGCTCCGGCGCCAGCACCACCCAGCTCTGCCGCGCCTCGTCCCAGCGCAGTCGCGACCCCCGCGCCAGCCGCGGGCGCGAGACCGCAGGCTCGGCCGCTGCGCTCACCGCCGCCCCTCCGGCACGAAGGCGCCGGGCGGGATGTTGCCGGGCTCGACATAGGCGTGGTGCAGCGCGTCCAGCTGGGCCCACAGCACGTCGCATTTGAACAGCAGCGCGTTCATCACGTCCTGCTGCTGGTCCGGCCGCCTTGCCTCGCGCTTGACGTAGTCGAGGGCGAAGTCGGAGTCGCGGGGCGCCTGGGTCAGGCGCTTGTCGAAATAGGCCAGGGCGTCGCGCGACACGAAGTCGTAATTGGCCAGCATGCCGGCGACGCGGTTGCCGATGATGGCGGGGGCGAACAGCTCGGTCAGGGACGAGGCAACGGCCTCCAGCAGGGTCCGATCACGGACGAAGCGGACATAGGCGTCGACCGCGAAGCGGGTGGCCGGCAGGATACCGCGGCCATCGATCACCGCGGCGCGGTCCAGCCCCAGCGCGTCGGTCAGGTGCAGCCAGCGGGCGATGCCGCCTTCGCCCTCCCGCTCGCCGTCATGATCGACCACGCGCTGCCGCCACTCGCGGCGCAGGGCCGGGTCCTCGACACGTGACATCAGGGCTGAATCCTTCAGCGGGATGCGGCTCTGATAGTAGTAGCGGTTCAGCGCCCAGGCCTGCACCTGGCCGCGGTCCAGCTTGCCGCTGTGCAGCAGGGCGTGGAAGGGATGGCGGTCATGGTACCGCTCGCGCCCGATCGCGCGCAGCGCCGCTTCCAGCTGGTCGGGGGTCATCAGCTCAGCCATCGGTCCTCACAGCGCGATCTCCATGCCGTCCTCCGCCACCTCCCAGCCGGCTTCGGCCAGGGCGGCGCGTTCGGGCGAGTCCTCGTCGAGGACCGGGTTGGTGGTGTTGACATGGATCAGGATCCGGCGCCGGGCGCCGAGATCGGCGAAGGCGGCGACCGTGCCGTCCGGCCCGTCGATGCTCATATGGCCCATGCGCCGGCCGGTCTTGGCGCCGACGCCGGTCGTGATCAGCTCGTCGTCGCGCCACAGCGTGCCGTCGAAGAACACCAGCGGCGACCCCTGCAGCCGGGCCCGCAGCTGCGGCGTCATCGCGGCGCAACCGGGGATGTAATGGAATCGTACGCCATTGGCGGCGATCTCGAGGCCCAGCGTCTCGTCCGGCGCGCCGGACAGGTCGTTGCCGGCCTGGCCCTCCAGATACAGCGGTACCTTGCCGGGCACGGGGAAGGCGGTGACGGTCAGGCCCAGCCCGCCGCCGCGGCCCGCGATCGGAAACGGGCCGTTCGGCACCACCGCGTGGCGCTCGACGGAACGGGGGCTCAGCGCGTCGAAGATCGGGTTGGCGGCCAAGGCGGCCAGCACCGGCGGCGCCGCCCACAAGGCGAAGGGTTGGGATTCACGCATCGACAGCAGCCCGGCGACATGGTCGATCTCGCCGCTGGTCAGGATCACTGCCGCGATCGGGGAGTGCCGCAGCCCGTCCTGCGGCCACAACGCTGGCGTGGCCGCCACCTGCTGCCGGAAATCGGGGGAGGCGTTCAGCAACAGCCAACGCTCGCCGTCCGCACTGACGGCGAGGGAGGCCTGGGTGCGCGGCTTGGCGCGCAAACTTCCAGTCCGCACCCCCCGGCTGGTGGGCGCGTTGCAGTTCCATTGGGGAAAACCTCCGCCGGCGGCGGAACCGAGGACGACGATGCGCATGGTCTCAGCCCCGCTTTCGGCAGCCTCGCCGGACCCGCCACATGGCGGAGGTTGGTCGTGTTACACGGTCGCGCAGGCGTAGGCGTTGATCTCGCAGCCCACGGAGATTTCGCGGATTTTCGGTGTCTTCCAGCGCTTCATGAGGCTCCTCCAAAGGGTCAGCTCTCTCGGGATGACGCCTCGACCCGGGCGTTGGTTCCGGGCCGCGAGCATCATGAGCATGATGCGCCTTCCACGCGTCAGGGGAATACTACTTTGGAGCCATTCCAGGCTTTTCTTCTCGCAGCGGCGGCTCAGGCCGCCGACGGCCTGGCGCTCATCGTCAGCAGATCGTACCGCGCCACCGTCTCGTCGGCCTGGTTGAACACCTCGACGTCCCAGCGCACCTCGCCGTATTCCGGCATGCGGGCGGCGGTCTTGCGCTTGACCGTCAGGCGCACCCGGATCGAGTCCCCCGGCGACACCGGCTTCAGGAAGCGCAGATTGTCGAGGCCGTAATTGGCCAAGAGCGGCCCGGGCGCCGGGTCGACGAACAGGCCGGCGGCGAAGGACAGGATCAGATAGCCATGCGCCACCCGGCCGGGGAAGAACGGGTTCGCCTTGGCCGCCGCCTCGTCCATATGGGCGTAGAAGGCGTCGCCGGTGAACTCGGCGAAATGCTCGATGTCTTCGATGGTGATGGTGCGCGCGGCGGTCTCCACCGTTTCGCCGACCGCCAGCTCCTCGTAGTTGCGGCGGAACGGATGGGTGGCCGGCACCGGCGCCGGGGCGCCCTGCAGCCAGGTCCGGGTCAGGGCGGAGAGCCGGGCCGGCGACCCCTGCAGGGCGGTGCGCTGCAGATAGTGGTGCACGCCGCGGATGCCGCCCAACTCCTCGCCGCCGCCGGCGCGGCCGGGGCCGCCATGCACTAGGCCGGGCAGGGGCGAACCGTGGCCGGTCGATTCGCCGGCGCAGTCGCGGTCGACCACCAGGATGCGGCCGTGGAACGGCGCCAGGCCGAACACCAGCGCGTCGGCCGCGGCGTCGTCATGGGTGAATACCGAGGCGACCAGGCTGCCCTCGCCGCGGCGCACCAGCTCGACCGCCTGGTCGAGGTCGTCATAGGCGATCACCGTCGCCACCGGCCCGAAGGCCTCGACCACATGCACCTTGCGCGCCCGGGCCGGGTCGGCGCAGCGCAGCAGCACGGGGGCCAGGAAGGCGCCGCCGGGCGCTCCGTCATTCGCCGGGTCGCCGACCACCACCTCCGCCTCCGCCGACAGCTCGGCGATGCGGGCGCGGACGTCGTCGCGCTGGGCGATGCTGACCAGCGGGCCCATCCGCGTGCCCTCCTGCCGCGGGTCGCCGATGGCCAGGCCGGACAGCTTCTGCGCCAGTGCGGCGATGACGTCGCGCTCCAGTGCCCGCGGCACCAGGATGCGGCGGATGGCGGTGCATTTCTGCCCGGCCTTCGCCGTCATCTCGCGCACCACCTCCCTGACGAACAGGTCGAACTCCGGCGTGCCCGGAACCGCGTCCGGCCCCAGCACTGCGGCGTTCAGCGAATCCCGCTCGGCCACGAAGCGCACCGCGTTGCGCGAGATCGCCGGGTGGTTGCGCAGCTTTTCCGAGGTCTCGATCGATCCCGTGAAGGCCACCAGGTCCTGCCCGGTGAGATGGTCCAAGAGGTTGCCGGTGCTGCCGGCGACGAATTGAAGGGCGCCCGCGGGCAGGATGCCGGACTCGGCGATCAGCTTGACCAGCGCCTCGGCGACATAGGCGGTGGCCGAGGCCGGCTTGGTGATCACCGGCACCCCGGCCAGGATCGCCGGCGCCAGCTTCTCCAGCAGGCCCCAGCACGGGAAGTTGAAGGCGTTGATGTGCACCGCGACGCCGGTCAGCGGCGTCAGCACATGGACGCCGATGAAGCTGCCACCCTTGGACAGGCGCTCGACCCCGTCCTCCAGCAGGAAGCGCTCGCTGGGCAGCTCGCGGCGCCCGCGCGAGGCATAGGCGAAGATCGTGCCCAGCCCGCCATCGATGTCGATCAGGTTGTCGCGCTTCGTCGCCCCGGTGTTGGCGGCCAGGGCATAGAGCGGCTCCTTGCGTTCCGACAGGTACAGGGCGAGGGCCTTGAGCAGGTCGGCGCGCTGGTGGAAGGTCAGCCGGCGCAGCGCCGGGCCGCCGACCTCGCGGGCATGGCGGACCATCGCCGCGAAGTCCAGGCCGCGGCTGGACAGCCGGGCCACCACCCGCCCGTCGATGGCGCTGGCGATGTCGGCCAGCCCCTCGGTCGCGGCGACCCAGCGGTCCTCGGCGTAGCTCTGCAGGATGGCGGTCATGGCGTCCTCCCGATCACCCGGTCCGCACCGTCGATTGCCGATTGACAGGCCGGGTCCCGGGTCTAAGAATTAACCGAACGATCGTTCAATTCAAGAGGCCCGGCGCAACGGCCCAGCCGAGGAGGATGCCCCGTGGAGCCAACGGTTCTGGTCGATCGCCGCGACGGCTGGAGCGTCCTGACGCTCAACCGCTCGGACCGGCTGAACGCCTTCACCGAGGAGATGCATCGCGCCCTCGCCGAGGCGCTGGCCGGGGTCGAGGCCGATGCCGGCTGCCGGGCGGTGCTGCTGACCGGGGCGGGCCGCGGCTTCTGCGCCGGGCAGGACCTCAACGACCGTGCCACCAGCGGCCAGGCGCCCGATCTCGGCGCCACGCTGGACGGGCTCTACAACCCGCTGATCCGCCGCCTGCGGGCTTTGCCGAAGCCGGTGGTCTGCGCCGTCAACGGCGTCGCCGCCGGCGCCGGGGCCAACATCGCCCTGGCGTGCGACATTGTGCTGGCCGCGCGGTCCGCCAAGTTCATCCAGTCCTTCGCCAAGATCGGCCTCGTGCCCGATTCCGGTGGCACCTATGCCCTGCCGCGGCTGGTCGGCGCGGCCCGCGCCCGCGGCCTGGCGCTGCTGGCCGAGCCGCTGCCGGCCGAGAAGGCCGAGGAATGGGGCCTGATCTGGAAGACGGTGGACGACGCCGCGCTGCGTCCGGAGGCCGAGGCGCTGGCCGCCCATCTCGCCACCCAGCCGACCCAGGGTCTGGCGCTGATCAAGCAGGCGCTCGACGCCTCCGCCGGCAACAGCCTGGATGCCCAGCTCGACCTCGAGCGCGACCTGCAGCGCCGGGCCGGGCGCACGCCGGACTATGCCGAGGGCGTCCGCGCCTTCATCGAGAAGCGGCCGGCCAAATTCACGGGGCAGCCGGAATGAAGGCGACCACGGGAGCTGAGGCCGAGGCGGTCGCCCAGGCCGCGGCCGAGACGATGTGGCGCGACGACGGCGCCAGCCGGGCGCTGGGCATGGAGATCCTGGAGGTCGGGCCCGGCCGGGCGCGGCTGGCCATGACCATCCGGCCGGACATGACCAACGGCCATGGTACCGCCCATGGCGGCTTCATCTTCACCCTGGCGGATTCGGCCTTCGCCTTTGCCTGCAATTCCAGCGGCGAACGCACGGTGGCGGCGCATTGCAGCATCACTTTCCTGCGCCCCGGCGCGCTGGGCGACCGGCTGGTGGCGACGGCGCGGGAGGTGTCGCGCTCCGGCCGCTCCGGCCTCTACGACGTCAGCGTCGCGGTCGGCGAGACGGTGATCGCCGAGTTCCGCGGCCATTCCCGCACGGTCGGCGGCTCGTTCATCGACCGGCCGGCCGAAGACTAGGGAGGGGACGATGACGGCGATCCCGGGGCTGGACGCGGCCGAGCGGGCCTCGCGCGACGAGATCATGGCGCTGCAGCGCGAGCGGCTGGCCTGGTCGCTGCGCCACGCCTATGACAACGTCCCGCACACCCGCCGGGCCTTCGACGCCGCCGGGGTGCACCCTTCGGATTTCCGTGAGCTGCCGGACCTGGCGAAGTTCCCCTTCACCACCAAGCAGGACCTGCGCGACAGCTATCCCTTCGGCCTGTTCGCGGTGCCGCGCGAGCGCATCGCCCGCATCCACGGCTCCTCCGGCACAACCGGCAAGCCGATCGTGGTCGGCTACACCCAGGCCGATCTCGACATGTGGGCGGCGGTGATGGCGCGGTCGATCCGCGCCGCCGGCGGCCGGCCGGGCATGATGGTGCATGTGGCCTATGGCTACGGCCTGTTCACCGGGGGCCTGGGCGCCCATTACGGGGCCGAGCGGCTGGGCTGCACCGTGGTGCCGATGTCGGGCGGCATGACCGAGCGCCAGGTCCAGCTGATCACCGATTTCAAACCTGACGTCATCATGGTCACGCCCAGCTACATGCTGGCGATCCTCGACGGCTTCCAGGCCCGCGGCCTCGACCCGCGCGACAGCTCGCTGCGCTTCGGCATCTTCGGGGCCGAGCCCTGGACCAATGCGATGCGGCAGGAGATCGAGCAGGCCTTCGCCCTCGACGCCACCGACATCTACGGCCTGTCGGAGGTGATCGGCCCCGGCGTCGCCCAGGAATGCGTCGAGACCAAGGACGGGCTGCATGTCTGGGAGGATCATTTCCTGCCGGAGGTGATCGACCCGGCGACCGGCGCGGTGCTGCCGGATGGCGAGATCGGCGAGCTGGTCTTCACCTCCCTGACCAAGGAGGCGTTCCCGGTCATCCGCTACCGCACCCGCGACCTCACGCGGCTGCTGCCCGGCTCGGCCCGGCCCGGCATGCGGCGGATGGAGAAGGTGACCGGCCGCTCCGACGACATGATCATCCTGCGCGGCGTCAACGTCTTCCCGACCCAGATCGAGGAGGCGCTGCTGGCCTGCGACTGGTGCGGCGGCCATTTCGTTATCGAGCTGAGCCGCCCCGGGCGGCTCGACGAGATGACGGTGCTGGCGGAGGCGCGACCGGACCATTGGGACGGGGCGGGCCTGGCCGCGGCGGCCGAGCGGCTGACGCTGCGGATCAAGGAGACGATCGGGGTCACGGCCCGGGTGCTGATCCAGCCGCCCGGCACGATCGAACGCTCCGCCGGCAAGGCCAGGCGGGTGATCGACACGCGGCCGAAGGGGTGAGGGGAGCGCCCCTACTCGTCACCGGAATGGAAGTACCCGTCGATGTCGCGATGGCCCTCCAGGATGTTCACCACCTCGAAGGTGTCGCCCAGGTAGCGAAAGAAGATGACATAGCTCTTGAACCGGATGCTGCGCAGATCCGGTCGAAGCTCGGGACGGGCGCGGCCCAGAGTGCCGGGAAGGCTCGCGAGCCTTTTGCATTTGATCCGAAGCTGGTCGATGAACTGTGCCGAGACGGCAGTGCTGCTGCTCGCTGAAGCGATGTGGGCTGCAATTCCAGAGATGTCCTCGAGTGCCGCTCGAGTGAGGCGCAGCGAACGCACTAAGTGTCCTGGCTTCCAGCAGTCGGCAGTGAAGCCAGGCGAGCCTTAACGGCGTCATCGACCTCTTCCCATGTATGGCTGCCGCCCCGTTCGATCGAAGCGTTCAGCGTGTCCCGCAACGCCTGCAGCTTCACTTCGCGCTCCTCGACCAGGCGCAACCCTTCACGCACCACTTCGCTCGCGGAGCCGTAGCGGCCGCTCTTCACGATTTCCTCGACGAAGCCCTCCCATCGGCTGCCGATCGACACGTTCATGCTGCTTCACCTGTCCATTGGAGCTGACGAGAGGATAACACGGATTGCTCAAATTCTGTTATCAGCCCCCACTGCGGATCAAGGACACAATCTGAGTGTCGACGCGGTGGCGTCCCAGCCCCTGGGCACGATCGAACGCTCCGCCGGCAAGGCCAGGCGGGTGATCGACAAGCGGCCGAAGGGGTGACGGGCCGTTCCGGCCTGCATCGCCATCGTCGGGCTTGACCCGGCGGTCCGGAAGATGTCGACAGTCCCTGGATGCCCGTGAAAGGGCATGCGCCCGTTCGAGCGTGAGGAACCTTCGCACATGACCAGCATCGTCGTCGGCGCCGGGGTGATGGGGCTGGCCGCCGCCTGGCACCTGGCCCGGGCCGGAGAGGCCGTCACGCTGCTGGAGCGGGGGCCGATCCCCAACCCGTCCGCCGCGTCCTGGGACAATCACCGGCTGATCCGCGCGCTGTATCCAAACTCGCCCGGCTACACCCGCATGGCGCTGGACGCCTATGCCGCCTGGGATGAGGTCTGGGCCGCGGCGGGCGTGCGCCACTACGAGAATTGCGGCTCGATCGCCTTCAGCCGGGCCGAGGGCGACTGGGCCGATGGCTGCCGCGCCCCGCTCGACGCGCTTGGCGCCGCCTATGAGCTGCTGCCGCCGGAGGAGCTGGCGCGCCGCTTCCCCTTCCTGATCCCGGACGGCATCCGCTGGGGCCTGTTCACGCCCGAGGGCGGCGTGCTGTTCGCCGACCGCATCGTCGCCACCCTGGTCGACCTCTGCCGCGCCGCCGGCGTGACGCTGCGGCCGGCGGCGCCGGTCCGGGCGGTCGATCCGGCGGCAGGGACCGTCACCCTGGCTTCGGGCGAGGTTCTGCGCGCCGAGTCGGTGGTGGTGACGGCCGGCGCCTGGATCGGCGGACTGTTCCCGGACCTTGCCGGGCGCCTTACCCCCTATCGCCAGCTGGTGGTCTATCTCGACCCGCCGGCGGAGCACGCCGCCGCCTGGGCCGCGGCGCCGGGCATCATCGATTGCGGCTTCCCGGACGACCATTGGGCGATCCCGCCGGTCGGCGGCACCCGGTTGAAGATCGGCCTCGGCGCCTGGAAGCGGCCGGCGGATCCCGAGGCCGATCCCGCCGTCGCGGCGGGGGAGGCGGAGGCCTTCCGCGAGCGCTATCGCCCGGTGCTGCGCGGCCTCGACGAGTATCGCATTCTCGAAGCCCGTCCCTGCCGCTATATCTTCACCCCGGACAGCCGCTTCGTGCTGGAGCGGCGCGGCCGGGCCTGGCTGGTCAGCCCCTGTTCGGGCCACGGCTTCAAGTTCGGGGCGCTGATCGGCCGGGCTGTGGCCGACGGCGTGCTCGGCCGGCGCGAGGCCAACGAGCTGAGGTCTTGGGCAGCCGGCCACCTGCCGGCAGAGGGAGTGCGAGCATGACCACCAACCCCGTCTTCTGCGCCATCGACGCGCCGACTCTGGATGAGGCGAAGCGGCTGACCGGCCTGGTCGCGGGCGCGGTCGGCGGCATCAAGCTCGGCCTCGAATTCTTCATGGCGGCGGGGCCGGACGGGGTGCGGGCGGCGCGGCCCACCGGCGTGCCGCTGTTCCTCGACATCAAGCTGCACGACATCCCGAACACCGTGGCCGGCGCCATCCGCTCGGTGGTGCCGCTGTCCCCGGCCTACATCACCCTGCACGCCTCCGGCGGCCGGGCGATGATGCAGGCGGCGGCCGAGGCCGCGGAGAGGGAAGCGGAGAAGTGCGGTGTTCCACGGCCGAAGCTGCTCGGCGTCACCGTGCTGACCAGTCTCGACGTCGCCGATCTCGAGGCGGTGGGGCAGGGGATGGAGGTCGCCGGCCAGGTCGAGCGCCTGGCCCGTCTGGCCGAATCCAGCGGCCTCGACGGCGTGGTCTGCTCGCCGCGGGAGATCGCGCGGCTGCGCCGGATCCTGAAGCCCTCGACCGTGCTGATGGTGCCCGGCATCCGTCCGGCCGGGTCGGAGGCCGGCGACCAGAAGCGGGTGATGACGCCGAAGGAGGCGATGGAGGCGGGCGCCACTCATCTCGTCATCGGCCGGCCGATCACCGCGGCCGCCGACCCCGCCGCCGCAGCCCGCGCGATCGCCACCGAGCTGGGCCTGGCGCTTGATGCCGAGGCCGCGGCCCCCACATCTCCTGTGCCATGACCACCATCGACGCGAAAATTTGCGGCATCCGCACCCCCGAGGTGCTCGAGGCCGCGGCGAAGCACGGGGCCCGCTGGGTCGGCTTCAACTTCTACCCGCCCAGCCCGCGCTCGGTGGCACCGGATCTGGGCGCCGAGCTGGCGCGCATGGTGCCGACCGGGCTGCGCAGCGTCGGCCTGTTCGTCGACCCGACCGAGGACGAGCTCGGCGCCGTGCTCGGCCGGGTGCCGCTCGACGTGATCCAGCTGCACGGCTCCGAGACGCCGGCGCGGGTGGCCGAGATTCGCGGCCGCTGGGCCATGCCGGTGATGAAGGCGATCAAGATCGCGACCGCCGAGGACCTGGACGGGATCGCGGCCTATGAGGCGGTCGCCGACCGGCTGCTGTTCGACGCCAAGCCGCCAAAGGGCGTGGCCTCGCTGCCCGGCGGCAACGGCCTGGCCTTCGACTGGTCGCTCCTGTCGGGCCGCAGCTGGTCCAAGCCCTGGATGCTTGCCGGCGGCCTGACCGAGGCCAATGTCGCCGAGGCCGTCGCCCGCACCGGCGCCGTCACGGTCGACGTCTCCTCCAGCATCGAGGAACGCCCTGGCCACAAGACGCCGGAACGTGTGCAGCGCTTCCTCGCCGCCGTGCGGGCGGTCGGGTAACAGTCCCGCATTTCGCCCCCAACCGTCATTGCGAGCGCAGCGAAGCAATCCAGGGGCCACACGCACCGGCCCCTGGATTGCTTCGTCGGCTTCGCCTCCTCGCAATGACGGAAGGGCGGGCTGAACCGCGTTCTCCGCCCTGCGCCCCATGCGGGTCTGCGATGCGCGCGCCTCGGGCATTCGCCACAAATGTTTGGCGCGGGCGGCGGCCGCCGGTAAGGTCACGGCTCTTCGCCCATATTTCGCCACGATTTGTGCCGGGAGCCGCCCCGCTTGACCGAGACCGCACCCTTCCAGCCCCGTCCGAACAGCTTCCGCACGGGTCCGGACGAAAACGGCCGCTTCGGCCTTTATGGCGGCCGCTTCGTCGCCGAGACGCTGATGCCGCTGATCCTCGAGGTCGAGAAGGCCTATGCCTCCGCCCGCAAGGACGCCGAATTCAACAGCGAGCTGCGCTACTACCTGACGCATTACGTCGGCCGGCCCAGCCCGCTGTATTTCGCCGAGCGCACCACCGAGCATCTCGGCGGCGCCCGGATCTATTTCAAGCGCGAGGAGCTGAACCACACCGGCGCGCACAAGATCAACAACTGCATGGGCCAGATCCTGCTGGCCCGGCGCATGGGCAAGACCCGGATCATCGCCGAGACCGGCGCCGGCCAGCACGGCGTCGCCACCGCCACGGTCTGCGCCCTGTTCGGCCTGCCCTGCACCATCTACATGGGTGAGGTCGACATTGAGCGGCAGAAGCCGAACGTGTTCCGGATGAAGCTGCTGGGCGCCGAGGTGGTGCCCGTCGTCTCCGGCAGCCGCACGCTGAAGGACGCGATGAACGAGGCCCTGCGCGACTGGGTCACCAATGTCGAGGACACCTTCTACATCATCGGCACCGTCGCCGGCCCGCACCCCTATCCGCTGCTGGTGCGCGACTTCCAGTCGGTGATCGGCAACGAGACGCGCGACCAGATCATGCAGGCCGAGGGCCGCATGCCGGACACGCTGGTGGCGGCGGTCGGCGGCGGCTCCAACGCCATCGGCCTGTTCCACCCCTTCCTCGACATGCCGGAGGTCGCGATCCACGGCGTCGAGGCGGCGGGCCACGGCGTCGAGACCGGCAAGCACGCGGCGTCGCTGAACGGCGGCCGGCCTGGCGTGCTGCATGGCAACCGCACCTATCTGCTGCAGACCGCGGACGGCCAGATCGAGGAGGCGCATTCGATCTCCGCCGGCCTCGACTATCCCGGCATCGGGCCGGAGCACGCTTGGCTGCACGATGTCGGCCGGGTGCAGTATTCCGCCGTGACCGACAAGGAGGCGCTGGAAGCGTTCCAGCTCTGCGCCAAGCTCGAAGGCATCATTCCGGCGCTCGAATCGGCGCATGCGCTGGCGCATGTGATGAAGATCGCGCCCGACCTGCCCAAGGACAACCTGCTCGTCATGTGCCTCAGCGGCCGTGGCGACAAGGACATCTTCACCGTCGCCGACGCGCTCGGAGTGCAGATCTGATGACCCGCATCACCGCGCGCTTCGCCGAGCTGAAGGCGCAAGACCGGGCCGCCCTGGTCACCTTCGTCACCGCCGGCGACCCGGACCCGGAGAGCAGCTTCAAGATCCTCGAGGGCCTGCCCAAGGCGGGCGCCGACCTGATCGAGATCGGCATGCCCTTCACCGACCCGATGGCCGACGGGCCGGCAATCCAGGCCGCCGGCCTGCGCGCCCTGGCCGCCGGCATGACGCTGCCGAAGACGCTCGACCTGGTCCGCCGCTTCCGCCAGGGCGACCAGGCCACGCCGGTGGTGCTGATGGGCTACTACAACCCGATCTACTCCTATGGCGTCGAGCGCTTCCTGGCCGACGCCAAGGCCGCCGGGGTCGACGGGCTGATCGTGGTCGACCTGCCGCCGGAGGAGGATGCCGAGCTGTGCCTGCCGGCGCTGGCGGCGGGGATCGACTTCATCCGCCTGGCGACGCCGACCACCGACGACGCCCGGCTGCCAGCGGTGCTGCGGAACACCTCGGGCTTCATCTACTACGTCTCGGTCACCGGCATCACCGGCGCGGCCGCGGCGAATGCGGCGGCGGTGCAGCCGGCGGTCGACCGGCTGCGGCGCCACACCGACCTGCCGGTGGCCGTGGGCTTCGGCATCCGCACGCCGGAGGCGGCGGCGGCGATCGCCCGCATCGCCGATGCCGCGGTGGTCGGCTCGGCCATCGTCGAAGAGATCCGCCACTCGCTGCACGCCGATGGCCGCCCGACCGTGGCGACGGTCGAGTCACCATTGGCCCTGGTGCGCCGGCTGGCAGAGGGCGTGCGCGGGGCACGGTGAGGGTTCGTCCCGCCACCCCCTATTCTCCGTCATCCCCGCTTTCGCGCTAGGGGATGTACATAAGTGCCGGGAGTGTTTGTGGTGCGTCGCGTTGACTCAGGCGCCCAGCAGGGGGTGGCGCCGGGAGTGGCGGTCGTGATTCCTATAGTCGCACGCTCGGTGACGGGAGTGCGGCATGGAAATGGTGCTGGGCCGGTTTGGGGATCGACGCCTCGATAAAGGGGGGCGCTGCTCCTCGAACGCATGGTGCAATTGGGCAC